>Ga0163150_10000140_pt1 | contig 128326 bp, 97 predicted proteins | sample OliLakLV19P2IB_FD_148628 | JGI IMG/M metagenome (GOLD analysis project Ga0163150, IMG submission 148628) | Freshwater microbial mat bacterial communities from Lake Vanda, McMurdo Dry Valleys, Antarctica - Oligotrophic Lake LV.19.P2.IB | ecosystem: Environmental > Aquatic > Freshwater > Lake >...
GGTTCCGTTGTAATCACTTATCCAATTGCAGGTGTCTGTGCTTTTTCGCACAGCATGTTTCAGCACATTAAACAGTATTGAGTAATGGGTAAGGGGCCTGAGAATAGGCCATTCTTCCTGCAGTCCACGGTATCGGATATGCAGTCTATGGTGATAGAGACCGCTCAACACCAGTTCATCTCCGGGGTTCAGGGTTTTTACAAAATCGAGCGTTAGGTTCATTTCACTAAAATTGCACGGCAAATATGTACCAGCGAGAGCAATGTTGCGTTTCCTGTTCATCTTGGATCCTGCAACATCTAAGAAATGAAGGTTTCCAAAAAAGGGGGATGTTTCCCCGGACAATAAAACTTAATTGACTTATAAAGGAAGGTCGAGTTAAACGCAAAGGGATCGGGTTCAATCCTTCCCTTCGGGTGTTTCTCTCCAGTAAGCATGGAGTTGTTTCAGCAGAGCATCAAACCCCCTTCAACCTTTCTATCAACTCCTCAAGATGCTCATCCCCAAAATCGAGATGCGTAACAAACCGCACCTTGTCTTCCCCAAAAGGAAAACAAAGGATGTCGAGTGATGCGAGTTTTTTTACGAGGTCGGCAGGCTTCAAATCATTGTTCAATTGAAGGATGACAATGTTGGTCTCAATGCCCATCACGTCTTTCACCCAGGAGTATTTTTTTAATTCGATGCCGATGGTTTTTGCGCGGGCATGGTCGTGTTTAAGTCTGGCCACATGATGGTCCAGTGCGTGAATACCGGCAGCGGCCAAAATTCCAGCCTGCCTCATTCCCCCACCCATAACCTTCCTCACGCGGTGGGCGCTGCGAATGAAATCTTTTGAGCCAAGCAAAATGCTGCCCACGGGGGCGCCCAGTCCTTTAGAAAGACAGAAATTGATGGAGTGAAAAGGGGCAGCGTACTCTTTGTAGTCATGCCCTGTTTCAACCAATGCGTTGAACATCCGTGCGCCATCCAGGTGAAGTTTAAGGTGGTGTTCATCACACACTTTACGGATGCGTTTTATTTCTTCCAGATTGCAGATTGCACCACCTCCTTTATTTACAGTATCCTCGAGGCTCACCATAGAAGTGTAAGGCAGGTGTGCATCGTTGCGGTTGTTCACATTGGAGCTTACGTCTTTGGCCGAAATCCTTCCGCGGTCACCTTCCATCATGCGCATGGAGCAACCGGAAATTCTTGCGGCACCTGCCCCTTCATATAAGTATATGTGTGAAAGCGATGAGCAAATGATTTCATGTCCCGGTTGTGTATGCACATTGATGGCAGCCTGGTTTCCCATGGTGCCACTTATCATGAAGAGCGATGCTTCCATGCCGAACATGGCAGCACATTTTTCCTGCAAGGCATTCACTGTTGGGTCTTCCCCAAATACATCATCGCCCACCGGGGCATTGGCCATTGCTTCGCGCATCGCAGCGGTAGGTTTTGTGAGCGTATCGCTTCGGAGGTCAACAATCATAACGATTCTTTTGCGGCAAACTTAGAGTTCTCGAAAAGCAACGATGAGTCAATAAATTCTTAGCAAAGTCGTTCGGCCAAACAAAACCATCTTGCGCTTCTTATTGATGAAGAACTATTTCGAGATACTGGGTTTGAAAACGGATGCCACCTCGCAGGACATTCGCGTTGCTTATCGCACCATGGCCAAGCAATTTCACCCGGACATCAATCCACTTCCTCAAGCGCGAGAACGTTTCATCGAAATTCACGAAGCATATGAATACCTGAGCAATGATGGACGAAGGCAGTGGCACAGCCAATTCGGAGGAAAGCAGAAAATTTCAACAGAAGAATTGAACAACAGGGAAAAAATTTACAAGGCATGGGTTGAGCGTCAGCAACACACAGCCCGCCAGCGAGCAGAGACTTATGCCGCAGGCCCATTGGAAAATTTCTTAAACAGCGGAGTTTACCGTGCAGCCCGCACAGTGAATAAATGGTTCAACATCATCTTCATGTTATGGTGTGTGGCAGTTATCGTTCTTCCCCTAACACACTTTTTAACTTTCGAAGAGACACCGGAGAAAGAACGTCCACACTGGACCTCAGCAGCATTTCCTGCTTTGATAGGAATCTTTTTTGCATGTGCGGGTTACTATATGCTTTTTGTGGTGGGAGAAGAAAATGACGAGTGATAAGCGGCACGGTTTCTAAATCTCTCTTGCCTCATTTTCGCAGCCTTCAATCAATAGGCTCAATCAAAAAAATTTAAATAATGAAAAATATTGTTTTTGTGATGTTCATCTTTCTGACGGTTACATGTTCAGCAAAAGAAGGAATGTGGATTCCGGCACTCTTAGGCGCTGTGGAAGATGATATGCAGGCACTCGGTCTGGAACTTTCTGCGGATGATCTCTACTCAGTGAATCACTCCAGTCTTAAAGATGCGATAGTGCTTTTTGGTGGCGGCTGTACCGGAGAAATGGTGAGCGACCAGGGATTGCTCTTCACCAATCATCACTGCGGATTTTCTTACATTCAGGAACATTCATCGCTTGCGCACGATTATCTGAAGAATGGTTTTTGGGCTATGAACCGCCAGGAAGAACTAGCCTGCCCCGGTTTGAAAGTCACCTTTATTGTGAGCATGGAAGATGTGACCGCAAGAGTGAGTGAAGGTGTGAAGGAAGGAATGTCGGCAGGGGAAATTGCGAACATCAAAACCGCAAACAGGAAAGCCATTGAAGAAGAATTCAAGAAGAACAACTCTTTACTTGGAGTGCAGTTGAAGGCATTCAATTACGGCAACCAGTTTTTTGTCATTCTCACGAAGACTTACAACGATGTGCGACTTGTGGGAGCTCCTCCTTCTGCCATCGGCAAGTTTGGTGGCGACACGGACAACTGGGTGTGGCCAAGGCATACTGGAGATTTTTCTGTGTTTCGTGTTTATGCCAGCAGTGATAATGAACCGGCAGATTATTCGACCTCCAATGTTCCTTTCAAACCCGCGCATCATTTTCCTATTTCACTGGATGGCGTTCATGAAGGGGATTTTTCAATGGTCTATGGTTTCCCTGGAAAGACAGAACACTTCCTTACCAGCTATGCCGTGGACTACCTGGTGAACAAAAGCAACCCGCTGAAAATTGAAATGCGGAATGCATCCCTTGATATCCTAAAACGCAGAATGAATGCAAGCGATGAGGTGCGTATCAAATATGCTGCGAAACAAAGCAACATTGCCAACGCATGGAAGAAATGGATGGGACAACAAATTGGCTTGAAAAATTTTGATGCCATTGAACAGAAGAAGAAATTTGAACAAGAGTTTTCAAAAAAAATCATGGAAGAAAAATCGGTGAAATACCAAAACGTTTTACCTGAACTTCAATCACTATATCAGCAACTAGAACCAATTAATCTGCAGCGAGAGGCATTTGTGGAGTACGTGTTTTTTGGGACGGAAATGTTCGCATTTGCTCACAACTTTGAAAACCTTATTAAAAATTATGACACACTGAAAGCAAATGGAAAACTGGAAGAGACCATTCAAAAGCTGAAGACTGATTCGCGGAGTTTTTACAAGAATTTTGATTTGGAAACGGAGAAGGAAGTTTATGCATCGCTGACAACACTTTACGGAATAGGCAATGGGGAATATGATAGAATTTCCTCCAACGATCCTAATCCTGGACTTGCCAGTTTGGTTTACACCCAATCCATCTTCCGGGATTCAACTGTCCTCTTCACTTTGCTCGACAATTTCAACAAGAAATCACTCAAGAAATTCAACAGAGACTATTTCTTCAAAGAATCCATTAGCATGTTTGATGAATACAACAACATCACCCGCCCCGAGTTCCTGAAACTGAATGCACAGATTGAATCGCTGATGCAGCAATACGTTGAGGCCATCACACTCGTCTTTCCAAAAGATGATTACTGGTCTGATGCAAATTCAACACTGCGCATTTCTTATGGAAAAGTAGAAGGTTCAATTCCTCATGATGGAATGATTTACAACTACTACACAACCGCAGATGGAATTCTTGAAAAGTTTGATCCCGCGAATCCTGATTTCGAAATGCCTGAGCGACTTATTGAATTACTGGAAGCAAAAAACTTTGGTGTTTATGGAGAAAATGATGAGTTGCGAATTTGTTACACCGGTAGCAACCATACCACAGGTGGAAATTCAGGAAGCCCTGCACTTAATTCTAAAGGCTACCTCATGGGAATCAACTTCGACCGTTCTTGGGAAAGCACCATGAGTGATGTGGTTTACAATCCGGAAATCTGCCGAAACATTATGGTGGATATCCGCTACGTGCTTTGGGTGATTGACGTTTACGCCAATGCCGATTGGCTGCTTGGCGAAATGACGCTCGTAAAAAAATCGGACGAGGAGCCGGAGATGCGGTGAACAGGTCTTAGCGCGCCAGAAAATAAATAACAGTCACTGCAAGCGCAGCACAGATGATTGCGAACAAAACCGGTGCACCGATTTCGTTTTCTTCAGCTTCAGGGTGTGTGTGTGGTTCGTGTTGATCGTGTGACATAATTGAAAAAATTTCGGCCAAAAATAGTGTCAGCACCTTGCTGCCCCGAATCAATCACACGTAATTTATGCGGGTTCATTCTATCCCGGATTTACACCCTCACCCATTTCAGAAAGAAAGATGTCGTATCAATCCATGAATCCAATACTTTTGCCCGGGCCGTTGAGGCAATGCAAATTGCTGAAATGGTTTCACTCGTTTAATCAATTAGTTTTAAGTGTTTCAAAGATCCCCGTGAGAAGTCGCGGGGATTTTTGTTTTTTACGATTCCATTGTTGGCGAAATCTGGAGCATACATTGAACCTATTTCTAATGATGTCCGGTTACCTTTGACCTCACTAAAAAATAGGCATCAGTTTGAGTTTTGAGCAACATGCAACCAAACCTGTGAGATGCGTGTTTTGTGAAGTGATAACCTGCTATTCAAACATGAAAAGAATGAAATTTAGAAATCTTGCATTTACGTTTTTCCTGATGGCATTGGCTGGAACCATGCCTGCACAAGTTGTTGTTAACGAATACTCCGCTGCCAATTATTCGGACTGGGCACAGGGAGGAGGGTGGAGTTCCATTTATGAAGACTGGCTGGAATTTTACAATCCTTCCGGTTCGGCTGTTAATATCAGCGGCTATTGGTTGAGTGATGATGTGGCAAATCCGATGAAATGGGAAATACCTGCCGGAACTTCGGTACCAGCCAATGGTTACTTCACATTGCTTTTATCGGGAACGGGGGAATATGATGCCGCGTATCTTGGTTACGTGAACACCAATTTCAAGGTGACCCAAACCGCTGGTGAAGACATTGTTTTCTCCGACACGGACGGATCCATTCTTGAAAGTTATGATTTCGCTACTACAGGACCTAACCAGGCCAATCACTCTTTTGGACGCGAAACCAACGGAGGTGCAAATTGGGTGATTTTCACGAATCCATCGAACAATGCTTCCAATAGCGGGCCGTCCGGAACCGGCTATGCACCGCTTCCTGTTATGGATATGCAGGCAGGATATTATGGTTCGCCCATATCAGTGGAAATTTCATCGCCCGAAGCAGGTGCTGACATTTATTATACCCTTGATGGAACTGCTCCTACCAGCGGAAGTACGCTCTACACTGGCCCCGTCAACATTAGCACATCCACTCCGCTTCGTGCAATTGCCTACAGCCCTGATCCTGCATTGTTGGCAAGTTTTATTGAAACGAATACATATTTCTTTGGTGACGACCAACACACTATTCCTTTCGTTTCTATCACGGGTCCAACCCTTTCTGATGGTAGCTGGGGCGGAAATGAAATGACGGACATTGAATTTTTCACACCGGATGGCACTTTCGTAACTGAAGCGCATGGCGACAGCAACGAACACGGAAATGACTCCAACGCTTACGATCAACGGGGCTTCGATTACATAACCCGCGATGCACTTGGTTATGACAATGTTGTTGACCTCGAAATTTTCAATTCCAGCGATCGCGACAAATTTGAACGATTGATTTTCAAAGCCGCTGCGAACGACAACTATCCGTTTTCAGGAGGCGCACACATCCGCGATGCGTACGTGCACGAACTCGGAATTTTAGGTGGACTGCATACGGATTCGCGCAAAACAGAATCCTACATTGTTTACATCAATGCTGACTATTGGGGAGTTTATGATGCCAGGGAAAAAGTGGATGACATTGATTTCACTGATTACTACTTTCAGCAGCCTGAAGGTTTTGTGGACTTCATCAAAACATGGGGAGGAACATGGTACGAGTATGGTGACGGTGCCGATTGGTATGACCTCGTTGATTTCATTACGACAAACGACATGGCAGATGCAGCCAATTATGACTACGTGCTTACCCAATACAACACCCTTAGTCTCATTGATTATTTCATTCTCAACTCTTATTGTGTAACCACCGATTGGCTGAACTGGAATACCGCCTGGTGGCGTGGTCGCCATCCGGATGGTGATGCAAAACGCTGGAGATATGCGTTGTGGGATAATGACGCGACATTCGGTCACTACGTCAACTACACAGGAGTGCCGGATACATCTCCGCAAGCTGACCCTTGCGACCCAGATGGACTGGGTGACGTGGGAGGACAAGGACACGTTCCAGTGCTCAATGCACTTTTTGATAACGATGACTTCTTTGCCGATTATATTCAGCGTTATGCTGCCCTTTCCAATACTGTGTTTTCATGCGATCAGATGATTGGAATTCTAGACAGCATGATTACGGTAATCGCGCCAGAAATGCAGGATCAGGTGGATAGATGGGGTGGCAGTGTTGCCGGATGGGAAGCCAATGTTCAAACCATGCGGGATTTCATTGAAGAGCGTTGTGCCGATGAAATAATTGGCGGCCTGGAAGATTGTTATGATGTTACAGCCTACACGCTCACCGTTCTGATAGAAGGTGTTGGTCTGATTGAAATCAACACTGTGCAAATGGATCAAAACGATGTGCCTTGGTCAGGAATTTTCTTCGGTGGGCTTCCCATTGATCTTGCCATACCGGGAAGTGAATGTGGATCTTTTGCAGGATGGGAAATAATTTCGGGAGATGGAACTCTTGATAATCCAAATAGTCCCGATGCCATCCTAACGATGAATGGTGATGTTACTCTTCAGGCCACTTTTGTAGCCGCCACCGAGGAAGTAATTGTAGTGACCGATGTTTTTCCGGCTGGTGCGGGTGAAATTGTAATTAACGGAATTGATCAGGCCACATATCCTCAAACAAGCACATTTGGTCTTGGTGGATTCCAGACGTTGAGCGTAACTGAAAATGAATGGTTCACATTTGATTATTGGGAATCGCAGTCAACCGATTTTAATCCGAATGCTCAATCCACATCTGTTGGTTTCACTTCATGTGTGGCTGATACCATCACTGCTGTGTTTATTGAGACTCCTCATTTCACATTAACAGTGGACGTGGAACCGGCAGGTGCTGGATCTATAACGATGAATGGTGATCCGCTCGCGAGCTATCCTTTCACAGATGTACTTGAAGGTGCGATCAACTACAACTTCGTTACTGTACCTACAGATCAATGGAACGTCTTTGATCACTGGGAGATTAACCACCACGTTCTGAATCCGGATGAATTCAATACCAATATCTTCTTTACGCTTTCAGCCACTGACACTCTTATTGCAGTGTACAACGTGATTGTACATTACGCATACACTGTGGTAGTCAATCCCCCTTTTTCAGGCACAGTCATTTTTGATGATACCATTTCCACGCAAAATGAAATTACAGTTGAATTGGGTGTAAACGAACCTGTTGAATTCCTTGCTATCCCCAATGAGTACTGGGATTTTGTGAAGTGGGATTCGCACAACCACATCCCTTCGCCTAGTTGGGTTGACAAAATGGTGAGCTATGAGTTCACAACGAGTGATACTATCATAGCCAACTTCGCGCAAGATCCATTCTCGATTTATGTCCCCAATTCTTTCTCACCCAACAACGATGGTGTGAACGATTACTTCATTCCGGTAGGCAACGCCCTTGATGTGGAAGAATACTCACTAAAAGTTTTCAGTCGTTGGGGCGACAAAGTTTTTGAAACTACTGATGTTGCAAAAGGTTGGGATGGTTCACATACCGGAAACGGATATTACAATAGAGATGATATCTATGTGTTCTTCCTCAAAGTGAAATCGGTGCACGAATCAGAATACGAAGAAATAACAGGACACATCACCGTCTTCAGATAGAGAAACAACCAAATAGTTTTATGACAAGGCGAATCGCAAGGTTCGCCTTTTTCATTTTAAGTCAGAGCAATTCAAAAGCTAGATGGCAAGAAGCAGGATACTGCCAATGGAAACCGAAACTCCCACCCAATTCCACACTGAAAGTTTTTCGCTGAAGAGGAGAAGCGATGCCATTGCATTTACAATCACCACTCCCATGTTGTTTATCGGGAGAAGTGTTGAACGCTCCATCAGTTGGGCATCGTAAGCATGAACAAGAAAAAATATAGTACCGAAATTCACAACGCCTAGGACAGCCCCGGCCATCGCATCAGCCTTCGAGAAACGGAATTTTCCTGCAAACACTTTCAGCGCAACAATGCAATAACCTAGGCATCCTGCACCGGCAAATGAGAGACACGTAAACAATGCGGTTTCGGAATCATTGCGGGGATAGGTGGATAGTTGTGCAATGCCGAAGTCAATTACCGCACTGCCAACGAAGATTACGAGCGGAAGAAAAAAATATTTCCATTTGAAAAGTGATTTTGATTTCCGAATTGATACGAATATTACACCAACCACTGCAAGAAAGAGAGCAACAATTTCAGTAGTTGATAACTCTCCATTGCCAAATGAAACTAGCAACACTACACTTAGTGCAAGGCTCATCTTTGACGCTACGGTAGTGACACTCACGCCAACTTTCTGCGCGGAGTTAGCCATCAATACAAAAATCCCTATAAAGACAAATCCAAGCAATAGAGCAGGTGTGGCCCAATCAATTTCCGCGGCCTTGAGGTCTATTGCCGCATAGTCAGGAACAAGCAGGAAACCCGTAATTGATGCAACGGTGTAGTTCACCACAATCACATTGAACACATTCACCTTCCAGCGCTCGTAGAATTTGAACAGCAGGTAAATCGCGGCATTCGTAAGTATGGAAAGAATGAGATAGAGCATTGGAAATTGTGCTGCGCAAATAACGGTGTCCCGCACTTGCGCCTGTGAATGCAGCAACCCCACTTATTTTGCTGCCATGAAATTTTTGATCTCATCAACCCTTACCTGCATCTTCTCTGTGGTTATCATTTATTCATGTAGCAACCCAGGTAATCCTATTTCTCCTGCCGATGAAAAGTCTGGAGTAAAGGGAAAACTTTTCATCATTGGTGGTGGCGATAGAGATGACTCTCTGAACCTTGCAATGATTGAGGCTAGCGGAGTGGAAAGCGGAGGTTACATTGTTGTGTTGCCTATGGCGAGTTCCGTTGCTGACAGTTCTTACCTATGGTTCCTGGAAGATATTAGACACGTTACACAAGTGCCTTGCTTCAACTTCCATCTTGGTGAAAAGGATTATGTGAATACAGCCCGGCTTGATTCATTGAAGAAAGCCAAGCTGATTTTTATCTGCGGTGGTGACCAAAGTCGTTTCATGGACCTGGTGCGCAACACCACTATTCATGATGCCATCCGAGAGGCATATAAAAACGGGGCAACCATAGCAGGAACAAGTGCAGGTGCAGCCATGATGAGCAATGTGATGATAACAGGCGACCAAACTTTTTCAGAAGAATACGAAGGAACTTACCGCAGGTTATGGAAGGAGAATGCTATCTACAGCGAAGGCCTGGGGCTGCTGGACAGCACTGTTATTGACCAACACTTTGTGGCCCGCAGTCGTTACAACAGGTTGCTCACTTCGCTGTGCGATTATCCGGGAATGATGGGTGTGGGCATAGATGAATCCACAGCCATTATTGTAGAGGGAAAAAAAGCAACGGTGCTGGGTGCAAGCCAGGTGCTTGTGTTTCATCCTGTGGATTCGTGCCGCACAAATTTTCATCACCTCGGCCTCCGGGATGTTCATCTCGATGTTCTCTTCAGTGGGCAGAGTTTTGAACTGAAGTAATTCTGATAACGTAAATGAGAAAGTTGCAGGCTGTTTCTACATTGCAAACAGTAAACTAAAATCATAAATATCATGGCAGAAAAAAATTTTGGTGGCTGGTTCGAAATACCTGTTTCGAATGTGGACATGCATAATGACCACATGATAGTTCTTTTTCGAAATGTTGCTTTATGAATTTGCCTGAACACGCATGGCATAATCCCTGACATTACACAGCATGCGACTCTACAAAAATTTACTTCCAGGCTTACTTGTGTTGATTTTCATTTCGTGCATTGATAACAACAAACAGAAAGATGTTGATGCAGCCAAAGCGCAATTGGATTTGCTGAGGCGGGAAGTGGATACGCTGAAGGAACACTTACATAAATCTTCTGTTGATTCCACAAGACCAGCCGGTTTCAAAGAGGTGCTTCCGCAGGTTACGGTTGAAAAAGAATTACTGAAACCTTCACCGACACAACTTCCTTCAGATAAAAAAGAAGTAAAAGAAGAACCTGTGAAAAAATCTGTTGCGGAGGACACCACAAAGTATTTCTACAAAAATCCGAAACGTATATCTCTCCTCATCTCACCTTGGCACAACAACAAGCGAAAGTTGATATTCTACGATCCCTTCGGCAAGATTACTTATGCATTTGAAGATGTACGATTGAGTTATTCAGAAAAAACACACGTAAAGAAATTTCACGACAATGGCTCAGTGGCAGAAATTGAACGAAGCTTAAATCCCGGGGCAAGCATATACTGGCACCAGGAAAAAATAACTTTCGGTATCAGTAACAACCCTGAATGGAAGCAGAGCACAGAACAACCCGCGATGTCGGTCGAAGATTTAGTGGACGCCTATTGGTGGGACAATGCAACAGGACAATGGCGCAAACAGGAAGTGGTAATGGAAGACTCTGCACCTAAAGAGTGAATCATTTCATCAAGCACCTCGTTTTCGATATTCATTCCTTTGACGGCAACCAGCAAATGATGATAACATGAATGCTCACGAACTAAAAAAAATAGAAGAACAGGTGATTGCGCTCAGTCGCCACATTGGCGATTGGATGAAGCAGCAGCGTGTGGATGAAAGTACAGCCGACCTCAAAACTCCGAATAATCTTGTCACTTCCATAGATAGAGAAAGCGAGCGCATGTTTGTGGAAGGTTTGTCGCGCATACTGCCTCAGGCGGGTATCATTGCCGAAGAAGGATCGGGTATCGAAAAATCGGGATTGAACTGGGTGATAGATCCACTGGATGGCACCACCAACTTTGTGCACAGTGTTCCGGTGTGGTGCACTAGCATCGGATTGTGTGACGACAACCATCCTATCATGGGAGTTATTTATGATCCCAACTTCAACGAGTGTTTTGCAGCCTACCAGGATGGAGGCGCACGGCTCAATGGCAAAACTATTCAGGTATCCACTATCGCCACTTTAGCACAATCACTTCTTGCAACCGGTTTTCCTTATGACGATTTCGGGCGCGAAGTACAATACATCAAAGTCTTTCACTCCCTTATGCACACCACCCGCGGCATGCGCAGGCTCGGAAGTGCGGCACTGGACATGGCGTGGGTTGCGTGTGGCCGCTTCGAGGCGTTTTACGAATATGGCCTTAGCCCGTGGGATGTGGCTGCAGGAACTATCATAGTGCGCGAAGCCGGTGGAATAGTTACCGGATTTGGCAATGGACCTAACCCTGTTTTTGGGGAAGACATCATTAGCTCCAATGGAAAAATTCATGCGGCATTGGATGAAACTGTCGGCAGTTTTTTTAAGGAATGAACAGGATACACCTCTGTGCCGCTAGAATTTTCGAAATAAAAAAAGGCTGACCATTTCGCGATCAGCCTTGCATTCTATTAGATGGCTTTGCTTAATTCTTTTCTCTGGGAAGCGGTTGGGGTGAAATGATGGTTCCAGGATCCTGATTCACCTTGTGCTTTCCGTTGCTCTTGCCGGTATTGTTGTTCTGGTTTGCGGGTCTTCTAGGATCACCTTTGGGATCCGGCCGCATTTGCTGTATCTGTTTTGCACCGGGTGACATAGATCGGTTCATCTCATTAACAGTATGGCTCACCAGGCGGTGTCCCTTGTCCGATGCCTCATAGCTATCAATACAATTCGTCTTATTGCCATCGGCTGATTCCACAAGGTAGGAGTACTTCAGCATTCCTCTTGTGTTGCTCATTTGAAGTGTTGTCAGTTTGGTTGCGGCAGATGCGAGTGTACCCAGTAACTGTTTCAAAGAATCCGCATTTACGAATTTCGAAATCATATCCGTGTGTTTGCTGCTGTTTCTGGCTTCAATGCCAAGTGCGGTGCTAAGGTCGCAGTTGTCTCCGCTACAACCTGTATCGAAAACGGATGCATAGAAAGCAGCAATGGCGCGCTCACCCTCCGGTGCTTTGTCCAAATAGGTTTTATGAATGCTCACAAACCGACCCGCTGAAAGTTGGTAAATGAGATTCTTCACGCTATCGGGTTCTGTAATCTTATAGATAACTCTGTGATTGGGTTCATCGGCAAATACTCTGGTTGTTCTTTGAAGCGCGTTCATCGCATCACCACCTGCAGCCTGAAGTTTTACAATCAAACCATCCACAATATCAACCGTTCTTTCAGCAGTAGCTCCTTTACTTGGTTTAAGAATCAATTGGCTCAAATCGCTGTTTACAGAAAATGTCCCGTTAGTTCCGGCAACACTGTCACCACCTGCAGCATTCCGGTAAATTTCTTTTATCTGGAATGTACTATCGGGGTTTATCACCAGGCTTATTTCAAGTCCATCACAACCCGTGCAGGGATGTTTGCCATCGTATTGTCCAGTCAATTCCATCAACGATGCAGGCTTGTAATCACTGCCATTCGTTGAAGTTCCATCTGCGTTCTTGTCTCCGCAAGAACCAAGAGCAACTAAAATTGATAAAGCGAAAAGTATATTTTTCATACTGATTTTTTTTTGTTTAAGGGCGGCAAAAATAGAGATGACTGATGAATGTGAACCTTGTCATGTCCCTCGCGAGTTAGGAACGTCCTTTTTTGAAGCACTTCTAAAATCCATCTACTCAAATTTTGACTTTGGATACAACAATGAAAAAACAGGAGTTTCAAAGCATCATCAATTGCAGAAAAGAGAACTGAAACCGCTGGTACCGTAGCGATCGGTCTTAACACCTCAAAGGGGAGATCATTATCAGTTTAGCGTTTGCCGTTTAATTCATCTTTTTCCACAATATGTCAAATGGACACTGCCAGCGTTGAACGTGACAGAGTTTGCTGCTGACGAATTTTGATAATTTTTCTTAATCCATTATCGCCCCAATAATTCCGCCCTGCAAAGCCAGGCACACCAGTTTGTTCATCCCGTTCATGAATGCAAGGCGCCAGGGGCGCTGCTCAAATCCATAGTCAATAAAATAAGTAGTGAATACAAAGGCAACGCCCACAAATCCTCCCGTGCACATTCCTTCATAAAACCCCCCGCCCATGCCATGGCTCACCATAATAACAGCCAGAAACAGCGATTGAAGAAAAGACATAATGGTGGTGACGGTGAAAATCATCCCCATGTTGGTGGCCTTCGATGCATCAGGGGTAATCTTATTGTCGTGCATCCACATAGTTACAAATACTTTTTGATTGTACCAGACGAAGCCCACCACGAGGCAAGCTAGCGTTGCGAGCAAGATGCCCAGTCAGGGCAAATCAGAAAAAGACATTCCTTCCATTTTGATTTTAGTTTTTTAATTGGTTGTTAAGCAAACGTAGAAGTCAGTGCCTTTGCAAATGGATCTGCTACTGGAATCTATTCACATGGATAGGCTGGCGGCCTGACCGAAGGGAGTCCGCACAACGACATATTCCCGATGGATCAGGTCCATATTCTGAAATACTGCTATTGACTAAACACTCAGGTCAATGCCATAATAGGTTTGTTTTGTGTTAGTTAGGCAATAAGGTTTCTCCACATATTTTATCCATGGGATGTTCAGATTTTTTTTGATTTGGATCCATCAGAAATCCGCATCTTTGGGGCCGGCCTGTTTTTTCATAATTGGTTGTCTTGGTATGGTGAATGGCAGGTCTTGAAATCCCGGAAGTGTAAAAGCTGCCGGGATTTTTTTTCTTCCTTTATTAAACCAATCTACTTTCACGACATCCCACCAGCCGTTTTTCACCTACAGCCAATGAATGAACTAAACAAGGAACAACTTCTGGAAATGTACAGGGAGCCGCGCAATCGCGAAAAGGCTTTTTCGATCATCGTCCGCGAAAATCAGCGGGCCATTTATTACTACACCAGGCGTATGGTTCTTGATCATGATGATGCGGATGACATCACCCAAAATACTTTTATCAAAGCATGGAAGGGGCTGGAGAACTTTCGCGGTGAATCAAAAATTTCTACATGGCTCCACAAAATAGCCTACCACGAGAGCCTCAGCTTCATCAACTCACAAAAGAGAGTGGGCAAAGTTCCCATGGAAAAGGTGGAGCACACCCTGAGCAAATCGCTGGAAGCAGATGTGTACTACAGTGGTGACGAAATTCAGAGAAAACTGCAAACTGCAGTGGCGCTGTTGCCCGAAAAGCAAAAGGCAGTTTTCATTATGAAGTATTTCGAGGAAAAGAAATACGAGGAGATGTCGGAAATTACAGGCACATCTGTGGGTGCGCTCAAAGCATCATTCCACCATGCCGTGCATAAAGTTGAAGATTTTCTGAAACGCGATTAAACCCATAGAACAAAAACACATCCGAGCACAGTAAAAAAAATGAGCAACCGGCTCCATGATATTGACCCCACACTGCCCGATGGAATTGGTGAAATTATTTCGCAGATAGAACGTGAAGAAAATTTTTTGGTCCCTGATGGATATTTCAACTGGATGGAACAACAGATCACCGGGCAGGTGAAGTTGGAAGTTGCACGCAATTCAGGAGTTGAACTGGCGGATGATGGATACTTCGATTCACTTGAATCGAAGATCATGGGAAGAATCCACTTACAGGAAATGGCTGGCAGTGATGCAAATGAATTCCAGGTTCCATCAAATTATTTTGAGGCATCGGAAAAGAAAATAATACGCGCCTCAGCCGGAGCAAGAATTATTTCACCAGGATGGAAGGCGGTGTTGTATCCGGCCATGGCAGCAGCAGCGGTGGTGGCAGGCATCATGCTCTTCCAACCGGTGAATGGGATTCAAACTGATTCTTTCGCTGCACTTCTCGAAAAAACGGAGTTGACTGAAGCAGACCTGGAATACTTCGCTTCGGAAGAGGACTATTACCAACTGTGGATGGATGAAGTGGATGATTTGTTGAATGACACCATCATTGAACCTATGCCAAACGAATTGCAACAACAAGATTCACTGGCAACCATTCCAAATGAACCAGCCTTGAAAAATATTCCCGCAGAAAAAGGCAATGCAAAAAAACCCATTGACCCCACCACACCACGACCCACGGAAAGACAAAAACAGGAAAAGGCTATCTCGTTCGATGACCTAACCGAAGAAGAAATATGGCAATACCTCCTGGAAGACGGAGGAGATTTATTTGAAGAACTAAAATGAAAAGAAAAAGAAAATGAAAACAATACGATTAATATTGGTTGCAGCAGCGATGTTGTGGATGGCTCAGGTTTCCTCTGCACAGGAAAAGGGAGATCAAGAAAAGGGAGAACGAATCCAGCAATTGAAAATCGCTTTCATCAGTGAGCGGCTTGACCTTAGCCGCGAGCAAGCGGAAAAATTCTGGCCCATCTTCAATGATTTTGATGGACAGAAAATGAACATACGCAAACAATTGAAAGACTTTCATAAAAAGATGAAGGATGGAATTGTTGCTGAGAAGGAATTGACTGATGCCATCAATAAGATGACAGAACTTCGAACTCAGGAAGCACAAGTTGACAAACAACTGCTGCTGGAAGTGCTACCAGTAATCGGTGCCGATAAAACACAACGACTTATTGGACTGGAAGAAGATTTCCGTAAGAAGCTGATGGACAAATTCCGGGAGAAGAGAATGGGCAAAGGTCCAGGCGGGCCAGGCGGACAAGGTCAAAAAAGGTTCTAGTTCTTTTTAATGAACAAGAACTTTCTCAATCCATTTATCATTCAGCACCACGAGGTAAGTGCCTTTACTAAGTGAATATGTTTTTTGTTCGTGCTCCTGCACATCATCTTTCAAAATAATTTTTCCACCGGCATCAAATAATTCCAGTTTCAAATTCTTTCTTGCCAGAACAACTATGCAAGATGAAGTGCTGAAAATTTGCCCCCATTCCGATTCTGGTGATTCATTCAACCCAACATATTCTTCAACCATAAACGATTGATTGCGCATTAGTACTGGTGAGCGATCAGCCATATCAAACATCGTTTCGAACGAATCTATTTCCGGTGTTGATGCGGAAAATATTTCCTGCATCCAGGTAGGAGGGAGGGACTGGTAATAGATGGAAACTTCACCTGATATTTCTTCATCATATCCGTTAAGCGGAACGCGGTAGTGAATCACATCGGTGCCGCTGCCTTCCAGCGGGTCGTGGTTGAAATCCACATCACTCAAAGCATTTCCCACAATCATGGTGGTGTCATACACCGGGTTTGAGGTTGAAAAACCAAGGGGCGCAAGGCGGTTGTCTTTCAGGTGCGAGTCACCGCGTTCCAGCAAGGTCGTTTCATTTCCATTCACGTCAGCCATCACCATTTCATAAATCTGTACTTGATTTTCGCTGGTTATGATGTTGTGGTGCGATTCAAAAGGTTCGCTCTCGCCTGTAATGGTGTAGTTGACATCATCATCGAACTTTCCAGAATGAAAAATTTCATCTCCGTTGTTATCGAGCAATTGAAAGTGTACCGACATCTTGCGCGATGGAAATCCGCTTGGCAATTTGTGGCCTGCTTTGTTAGTGAGTTTTATGTTGATGAAGAGCGAATCTGCTGTCCTGCCTTCTTCCGTTATTTCAACTTCAATACTTTGTTGCTGTAGCATATCGAATGTAGCCGCAATGGTTTGATTAAAATCCTGAACTTGTGCAGCTATACCGAGCGATTCCAAATTATTCTTCATTAGTTGAAGCATCAGCGTGTTCGCTCCGGCTAGCGTGTGCAATCCGAAAGGTTCCCGCGGGGGCGTATCGAAACCGGCTGCCAGTACAACAGGCTGATCCAGCAAACGGGGAAGATGGCATTGCTGGCAAGTGATATTATCGGTACTGTACGATGAATTGAGCCACTCATGGTAAGTGGCCTGTTCAACGAAAGTGCCTCCGGTATAATTTCCTTCAAGGTCGGCAGTCTCTGTGATAAGAGTATGGCAGCCTGCACAAATTCCCGCATCATTAATGTGTGCACCAAACTCGGGTGTATAGCCGCTAGCCAACGCCATGGGTGTTACCAAAGTTTCGGTGAATGGGCCAAACGCAGTTTGCGAAGTGACGAAATGAAGATCACCCGAATGCGTATCTCCCAGTTGTTCTGTGCTTTGTTGGTGGCATGCCAGGCAGCTCACACCATCCAGTGCAATGCTGTCGGCAGCCATTTCAACTATTGCATATTCTGAAGCGCCACCGAAGAATGCAGCGAAGTGTCCCAGCGGTGCATGGCACGAAGTGCATTTGGTTTCAAGTTGGCTTTGATGAGCTGGGTTGATCAGAACTTCATGGCTCACTTTGGCCCGCCAGAACGGATCTTTTGCGCTGTTGGCCATCATGCTGCTGCGCCAGTCATCTACCACGTTTATGTCACCACCTTCAAGATCAACACTTGCAATTGCTGCCGGATCAAGTCCGTGGCATTGATCACACTTTCCACTGGAAGCAAATAATCCGTTGAAGCCCTCGGGAAGGGAATCGAGAAAAGCCACCCCGTCACCCATGGGGGGAGATGAAGGCAATTTCACATTGCGAAATGAAGTGCTGAGAAACACAATTCCAAGCAACAGGAAACAAACAACAAACGATTTTGTAAATGGCTTCATCATGCACAAAGAAAATTACTTGTGGATGATGCAGAACAAATTCAGGGTAAACTATTTCAACACCGGAGTTGTAAACTCACAACACTCTTGTGAATCCACCTACTATTGTTTTAGCTTCTCCTGGAATTTCTTTTTAAATTTATCCACTTTGGGCGCAATCACCATTTGGCAATAGGGTGCTTCACCATTAAGTGCGAAGTACTCCTGATGATAGTCTTCGGCTGGATAAAAATCTGCGATAGGAGAAATTTCGGTCACAACGGGATTGGGCCAGTTGCCACTTTCATTGGCGGCCTTCAACGCAGTTTGTGCAATCCGTTTCTGTTCATCGCTGTGATAATAAATCACCGAACGATATTGAGTTCCTTTATCAGCACCCTGGCGGTTGAGCGTTGTAGGGTCGTGTGTTTCGAAAAACACTTCGAGGATTTCCGAATACGAAACGGAATCGGGATTAAATGTTACCTGAACAACTTCGGCATGGCCTGTGGTTCCATTGCATACTTCCGTGTACGATGGGTTTTTGACGGATCCACCACTGTATCCGCTTTGTACTTTCACTACGCCATCAAGGTATTGGTAAATGGCTTCCACACACCAAAAGCATCCGGCTCCCAATGTTGCTGTTTCTGATTTTTCCATGTTGTCCGTCATCTGGTCTTTGGGTGTTTGAGTTTGCGAGCTGCCTGTGCAGGACTCGAGTGCAAGCATAACGCCTGCGAAAATGATTTGTGTTTTCATAAGGGAATATGTACGCTGAACAATAATGAGTCGGATTGAGTGTGCAATCCTGACAACCTTTTAGAGTCTGTTAAAAATTCCATCAAACGGCTTGTTACAGGCCTTTTTGGATCCTACTTCGTTTCCACAGGATGCTGCGCAGAAATTTTTCCAGATAGGCATCATTATCTAAAGAAAATTTCGCCTCGTCTGACCAAAAAATGCCTTAATTACAATCTCGTTCATGACATCTTAAACAGACTCTTGCCCTGTTCAGGAAATATTACTGCTGCCCGGTGGAGGTGTTTCCTGTTTGTAGAGTATCGCGTAGATGATGTAAACAATTACGCTGCAAACGAGCAAAACGAAAATGCTCTGCACCGTTTTCCAGATATAATGGCGAAGAATGTCGTTCGGGATAATCTCCCAAATGCCAAGCACAGCAAATACTGCAATGACTACTACTACACTGGAGAGCACAATGGCGAAAATGTTTCTGGCGTTGGTCATAGAAGATTTGAGTTATATCATAAGAGATTAATGAATGAACGATAGCAAATTTCTTTGCGAAGACGAAACAAGTAATCTTTTGCGGGATGAAGTTATTTTGCGTTTAGGGAATTTTAACTAGGATACAAATGAATACCCCTAAGGGATTTGCGACCGCCTTAGGGGTATTTCTTTTTTTAAGAGCTATGCAACTATGCAATTCTACTTCTTCACAAACTCTTGCACTGAATGAGCATTGCCTGAAGAAATCTCAAGCGAGTAAACTCCTGCTGCCAGTTGACTCACATCGAGTGTCAGTGTTTTTTCGCTGAGTCCGCTGAAACTGCTGGTCATCACTTTGCGCCCTGTTTCATCTAATACAATCAGTGAAATGTTTTGTGTAATGTTGTTGTTCAGTTGCACATTCAACACCTCCACAGTTGGGTTGGGATAGATGGCGAACATTTGTTCCTTTTGTTCTTCAACTCCTACCACGTTGGCAATCACTTCTACCCGGTCGCTGACACATTCGGTCATCAGTTTCTGGATTTGCCAATCGTAGAAATAATAGTAGAGTCCTGTTCCGTTGCTGGAAGAATAAATCTCGCCTGCGGTTCCAATTAGGTAGGGATAAGATAAACCTGCATTGTTGCGGAAGAGGTTGTTTTCAGCACAGGCAATAGACAATCCGTCTTCTGCAGGGATAGTAAAGTTGAGTGTAAGAATGTTGGTGCCGATATCACAGAAGCCGGTGGTTTCGGAAATCAAAATATTGTTTGAATCGTAAAGTTGAATTGTACGGTCGCCTGCAACACCATCGGTAGACACATACACTGTTGTTGTCAGCAAAGTGAACTCTTCTGTAGCGTTGAAAAACAAACGCCCTCCGCTTTGAGGTAATCCACCACCACCTGAATTGTCGGGTTTGCCGCCTTCTTCCAATTCGCCACCGTGTGTGGTTGATGATGTTATCCAATAAGAAATTTCATCGGTGAAGAATTCAGTTTCAAAAGAATTTCCTGTGCCGAGCACTTCTGTGGAAACTTCTGTATCGTACCACTGAAGATTATTTCCTGTTGCAGTGAAAGTAACAGTGCCCGGAGCACCAATAGTTACATCTTCCGACACCGGTGCAGGATTGGAAAGCACTTCTATTTCTGTGGTTGCACTTTCATAGTCCACACCATCGCACGCACCGGAAACAGATACCCAATAGGTACCGCTTTCTTCCACCACTATGGTTTGGCCGGTTTGTCCCGTGCTCCACAGATAGGTTGCAGCTATAGACGAAGAGAGTATGGCAGAACCTCCTTCGCAAAATACGTTTTCGCCTGAGAGAGTTACTACCGGGGCAGCCGATTCAATCAGGGAAATCACCACGTTGTTGGAAAGCGCTGCGCAGCCGTCTTCGTCAAACACTATTACGCTGTAGTTGCCTGGATTTGCAACTGTGATGGATTGTGTAGTGGCTCCATTGCTCCACACATAAGAGTTACCTGCCGGAGCATTCAGCTCAGCAGATTGACCCGGGCAGAATTCAGTTGCGCCTATCACTTCTACCTGCACTCCCGGCAGCGAGCAACCAGCTTCGGCTATAATATGTGTGGTGTTGATAACAGGATTATCAATAGTTGTCACCGTTCCGCTTGGCCACTTCACTACCACCTGGTCAATGCCGGTAGCATCACCTATTCCGAAGTTTGAAATGAGGGATGAACCCGGAGAAAAACTTCTGCCCGCACGCACTTCGCGAATTTGTATTCCCCACGGGCCATAAATTTCGATACGCGCACCTATTCCGTCTTTGTTGGATTCAATACCTTCCAGATCGAAACGCACCCAGTTATTTTCATTGCCATCGTTCAGCCAAAGCGTGTTTCCATAAATCACATCCAGAAAACCATCGTTATTCATATCGCCCACTCCGCCTTCAGTAAATGGCAATTGGCCAGCAGTAAAAGTCCAGTCGCCATTGTTCCAGTATGCTTCCGGATTCATTTCAGAAAAGATGTCAACGAAACCATCATTGTCAAAATCAACAGCATCGCAATCCCATGCACCGAGGTCTTCGGCATCAATTCCTGAATCGGCAATTACATCGGTAAAAGTTCCGTCACCATTATTTTCCATCAGGCGATTTGCCCATTCGTGATTAACGGTAAAGGAATCGAAGTCTCCGTCATTATCCCAATCCTCGAAACAAGTGGTCCAACTTTGGTCACCATCATCCATATTGGTTTCCGGGCCTACGCTTGTAAAAACTCCGTCACCATCATTACGGTAAAGAAGGTTGATGCGCTGCGGATCACCGGCAGGCGCACCGCCACGACATTTGGTAATATAGAGATCACTATCCCAATCGTTGTCATAATCCACCCACATGGCAGCGTAGTTTCCACCCACATCCAGTGTTTGAATAAGTGTGATATCAAAACTCAACACACCGTTTGTGTTGCGGTACGGGCGACACTGATCCACATCATGACACACAAATGCGTCAAGGTTTCCATCGTTGTCAATATCACTAAAAGTGGAACGCTGCGAGAAGATGTATTCCCCTTGCGGATCTTCCAGGTAGCTGGTTCCATCATCGCTTGCATAGATAAAAGAAACGGCATTGCCATCGCCAAAAAGGAGGTCGGTAAATCCATTGCCATCAATATCAGCAGTGCAGATGCTCCACGATGGATCATTGGAGCCGGCAATGTCAAATTGCTGCGCATCAAATCCGCCACCAGGCAGTTGGAAATCAATGTAGATGGTTCCGCCCAATACGCGAATTACATCATCCAATTGGTCGCCATTCATATCGGCAGCGCAATCGCTTCCGCTGGTTCCGGTTATGGTTTGAAGCTGGGATGATGAATTGGTAAATGTTACTTGTGCGCAGCAGGCTGTTGTGTAAAACAGGCAAAAAAGCGCGATTGCAGGTTGTAAATATTTTTTCATATAAAAAAAAATAAATTGGTTTATGGCTCAAAGATGAGAAATGTGGAGCAGCGGTTGACAATTCCTTGAGGTAAAAGTTGAAATCTTAGAGGAGATATTTGACAGAACCTGAGGCTTGATACAGCTAAGGCTTAACAGCTCTTGTGGAATTTTGGCATTGATGCTACGGCAGTAATTTCACATTTGCAAAAAGTCAAAATCCATGATGAAAAAATCTTTTCTAGTCCTGTTCGCGGCTCTATCGCTTAACGCGTGGGCGCAAACTCTTGAACTTTCAACCCACATGGATGAATTCATGGAGAAGATGAATGAAAATGGATTATCAGCTTCGGTGATTTGCATAAAGGATGGCAAAGAAGTATTGAAGAAAGGTTACGGCCTTTCTAATCGCGAAGAGCAAATTTCCAACACTCCGCAAACTGTTTTTACTGTTGGAAGTATTACTAAACAATTTACCGCTGCTGCGATATTGAAACTTGAAATGCAGGGCAAGTTGAAAACAACAGACCTGATGTCGAAATACATTAACAATGTTCCGCAGGACAAAAGTGAAATCACCCTTCACAAACTGCTTACAATGAATGCAGGATTGGTTGAAGCATTTGGGATGATTATGAAGCCCTCAACCGCAATTTGTTTCTTGAACGCGCCATGACTTCCGAATTGGTTTCAAAACCAGGAACGGAATTTCTTTACTCGAATGTGAACTACTCGATACTCGGTGCAATAGTGGAAATTGTTTCAGGAAAAGAATAGGAAACGTATTGCCGGGAAAATTTATGGTTGCCAGCAGGAATGAATTTCACAGGATATGTACAACCTGATTGGAGCAAGATGAATATCTCCGTGGGCTACAACAAGCAACAAGAAAACAAGGGAACCTCACTGAGCAAGAATTGGGACAAGGATGGCCCATATTGGAATTTGAAATGCGATGGTGGCGTGCTCTCCACTTGTGAGGACAAGTACTTGTGGTATCTCGCACTGAAGGGAAACAAAATTCTTGATGACAACGCAAAGAAGAAAATGTACACACCGCATATTGCAGAAGACCCTAGCGGACAATCACACTACGGATACGGCTGGGCGATTTTCAAGACTCAACGAAATACCACACTCATCACACACAACGGAGGCAACGGAATCTTCTTTGCCGACTATCTCCACTATGCGGATGAAAACACATTTGTATTTCTCCAGAGCAACGCAAGCAAACGCGGGCGGCAGGATGTGGCGTGGGAACTTGGCCGTATGATGTTGATTCCCGGATACCAGCCTGAGATAAGAAGCAACAATCTGGTTTCCACAACAGTTGAAGATGTGGAAAGAACTTACCGGACTAAAACCGTTTCAAATTTCATCGCTTATGCGGAAGAAAAGTTTTCAGGAACAACTGAATCATTCGTGAAAGAAAACCTAGGCCCTGGATTTCTTCAGAGTATGCCCATTCAAAAACACGTGAGCATGTTTGACATGGTTCGCAAGGATTTGAGCGGTGGAAAATTCAAAGAGCTGTTGAAATCAGGCGAGGAGCTTGAATTCCGATACGAAATGCCGAATGGTGAAATGATGTCGGTGATTACTGAACTGAACATGGAAGGAAAAATCCGCGGGATGAGGTTCGGGAATTGAAGTGATTCAGGTTTTAATCACCCACACCACATCCTTCCGCCACAGCCGCCACCATTCTTCCACCACAATTTCTTCTTCCTTTTTGTGAAGCAATTCAGCGAAGTGTTTTATGGTTTGATTCAACAACAATGGAGTTGATGAATTGACTGCGAATTGTGCGGCATGTTCGTCAATGTATTGAGCAATCAGAGTTGGCAAAGGCAATTTCACAACTCCTTTCGGGCTGATGAATAGCACTTCCGTGTTGTGTCCGTTTTGAGCAAGAAGTTTCACACTCATGTTGTGCCACATCAATCGGAAACCAGTCGAACTTGTGTTGTCTGCAATCCATCGCTTAATGTGTTTTGCAATCAACTTCGATGGAAATGCGGGATGAGGAATCATAAAGCCGAAAAACTTTTGCAGTGGCCAGTCCAATCCCTTTCCGTGCATGTAGTTGTACAATGCCTTTTTCAAACCATCGGAAAATTTTTCGTGTTCTGCACCTGTGGGGTCATCGTGAAATAAATCGTTGTTTGCAAAACCTGCGAACTCAGGCCCGGTGCGTACCACATTGTATTTCTCAGGATTGATTCCAACCGGACTGTGCACCGTCATGGCAAACTGGTGCCAGAAAGCGGATTGCAATAAATTGTTCTGGAAAAGTTGTCGAACCACTTCCAATGAGTCAATCGTTTCTTGTTCTGTTTCTGTGGGGAAGCCATACATCAGGTATGCATGAACCAAAATTCCAGCGTCACGAAATCCTTTGCACACACGTGAGACTTGTTCAATCGTTATTCCCTTTTCCATTTGCGCAAGCAAACGGTCGCTCGCTACTTCAAGTCCTCCCGTCACTGCAATGCAACCGGAAGCCGCAAGCAGTTTGCACAAATCTTCGGTAAAGGTTTTTTCGAAACGAATATTCGTCCACCATGTCACTTGTAGTTTGCGAGAGAGAATTTCCAATGCCAAATCGCGCATGGCAAGTGGTGGCGCAGCCTCATCCACAAAGTGAAAACCTGTTTCACCTGTTTCCAAAATCAGTTGTTCCATTTTGTCCACCATCAACTTCGCAGGTGTCTCTTCAAACCTGCTGATGTAGTCGAGCGACACATCGCAGAACGAACATTTTTTCCAATAGCAACCATGTGCAATGGTCATCTTGTTCCAGCGGCCATCGTTCCACAACCGGTGCATGGGATTGGGCATGTCGAACATGTTGAGATATTCCTTCAAGCGCAGGCCTTCATAAGAAGGAGCAGGAAGTTGTGGCTGCGTAAAATCCCTTTCCAGTTCGGTATTGATGAATTTTACTTTGCCATCCTGCCTCACAAAAGTTCGCTTAAGTTCAGGAAAATTTTCTTCATCTTGCAAATGTTTGTGTAATGAAAGCAACGCACGTTCACCATCATCGAGCGTGATGTAATCCACATAATCAAATACGGCAGGGTCACTCAACTCGCGCAATTCGGTGTTGGCATATCCACCACCCAAAACAATTTTCGTTTCGGGAAAATTCTTCTTCACCCATTGCCCAACTTTTAAAGCACCGTAAAGATTTCCAGGAAAGGGAACAGAAAAACCAACGAGTAGGGGAGGAGTGTTTTCAAAATATCGCGCTGCAACTTTGAGCAGAATTTTATCCAGGTAACTCGTTTCGCCTTCGAGTTCTTTTTGAATGGGAGAGAAAGAAACCGCGGTACGGGCAATTCGTTCAGCGTATTTAGAAAAACCAAAATGCGGTCCCACGGTAGCTTGTATCAAATCAGAAATATCTTCGAGGTACATGGTACACAAGTAACGCGCTTTGTCCTGCACACCATTGCTGCCAAAAAACAACTCGAGGTCGTCCAGCGCATTGAAACGATTTCCTTCGGGTAGAAATTCGCGCGAGGCTATACGATACCCCAACGTGTAGTTTTTGTTTTGCAGAAATGCAATGACGGAATCAATGGTTGATTCGTACGCATTTCTGTTTGATAATACATTGGAAAGTGCATTTGAAATTTTGAAATTTCCACTCTTAATTTCATCAAACAATTCTTTCAATCCCTGTTTCGAAAAAACTTCAAGCACAAGGTCGAGTCCCAAATCACCTTGCTGCACATCAACGTTTTGTTGCTTTAGAAAACCTGTGAGGTATGCCGTAGCCGGGTAAGGAGTGTTGAGTTGGGTAAGGGGTGGTATGAGCAGGAGGACTTTTGCCAAGGGCGAAACTGATTTCCGTTTCCGCAAAGAACGGTGAGTAGCCTGAAATTGAAATACGGATGTTCAGGAACAATTCTTTTGTTCGTCAGTCTCAGGGCGTGTTTAGGAATGCAGTTTTTGAGTTTGCTAAAGGAAGAAAGACTGCTGTTAGCTCTCAGACAAAGGCTGCCTTCACAAAGTACATATCCATCTCCCCTTTGTTTTTCGCCTGGATTTTTCAGATGAGCGAATCAAAACGCAGATTGCTCAAAGTTTCAATCGCTGGAAACTGGCAAACGAGAAGTTTGAATCAGGCATATCATTATGTGTGGTAAAACAAATGAGAATCAATCTCCATTGTTAGTTCCCGGTCAATAACATGTGTCCCCGAAATCAGATGTGAATATGAGAAGATCACCCACGTTCACCACCCCGTTGCCATCCAGGTCACTTTCGCAAGTGTAGAGGCACAGGCCACTGCCGCAATTTGCATTGGGATTATAGTTGGCCGCTGTAGAGTTTAGACAGCCTTCTATCAATGTTCCTACCTGTATGGGTGTATTGGAATTGGGGCCACCAATAATGTCGTTGCCTGTTGAATCTGTGTAGTGCCATGTAAGTGGATTAAACATGTCAGGAGCGCTAACGGACAATGTATAGCACCCGTCCGGAAGACACAGTTTCTGAATACCTATCGAGTGGTTACTCAGTAGTGAACCTCGTGCCACTTCTTCGTTGTGCCAGTTGGTGAGAACAAACTCAGCCCCGTCCCATCCTTGGCCATAGAATGATTGGAGCATCTGTATAGTAGCACAGTTTTGAAAACAGCAATACCCCTCCTGCCATTGAACGTAAGGCGAGTAGTCGCATGCCAATGGGTGCGCACAACCTTTGGTGCACTCGCCATCGGTAGAGAAATAGTATTGTACTCCATAGATAGGCTGTTCCATCACAGACACAAAACCTTCGCCTACAGTAGTTGCATAATACAACTCCCACGAGCCGTTGCCTCCACCACCATTGCCCACCGCTATAGTGTAACAACCATCGTGGGGCAGGCATCCGCTCCATGATGAGTAATAACCGGAAGGCATCGTCAAATCTGCCACAAGTACATCCAAGTTATCATAGATGCGCAAGTGGGTACCTCCCCAGCCATCTCCTTCCGCATCGGCCATTTGTATGAAAATACAATCCTCGTAACAACAAGCGGAAGCATCGCTGCAATTTGCGTTACTGTTGTAGTTGCACGCACCAACATCCAGGCAGCCATCCACCAGAAAACCAAAACCTACAGATGTGTTTGTGGGTGCGCCACCATCGGCATAGAGAAAAATTCCCTGTGAGATTTGCCATGAAACTTCGGACGAAAAACTGCCGCCCGTTACTGCTATGGTATAGCACCCGTCAAAGAGGCAAATGGTTTGGGTGCTCACACTTCCATTGGCAAGGGTGCCGGTGAACACTGCACTATTCCATGCATTGGATATTGTAATGATGGCCCCATTCCATCCATCGCCAAAGGAGTCGTACATGGTTAATGTGTAGTTATTGCAAGGCAGCACGTTCGCATCGCTGGCCCCGTGGTCTGGCGCTTTTACTTCAATAGTAGCCATAGAAGCAAACGCAGAACACGAGCATACCAGGAGGGTAAATAATGAGTAAATAGTTTTCATGGGATAAAAATGTTCAGGTTAAAAGGAAGGTGATAAAAGTAGTACAAGGCTTTCAGGTATGCACTTCAGGTCAATATCCATACTGATGTTGTTATAGTGGATTGCTGAATCAAACTCACTGGTCATATATTTTGAAATGGCAACCTGGTTTGCCGCTGAACTAATACCGGAAGGCCACCTCAGTTTTTTTGACAGCGAATACGCCTGGTGTGCAAGCCGTACAGATTCATCCGCATTTTCATAGACCAGCTCAGCACAGATGTCGCACATGCTCATTACACGGTCGGAATCATTCCTGCCAATTTCAACTCTGTTTGCAGCGAATCAATAAGTGGATTGCCGGAAGATTGTGCGATGAACTCATCATCACAAAACGAAAGCATGAGCAGTAAGATAATTTTATGGTTCATAACTTTCAAATAATTTCAAAAAGAAAACCGCCCTCGGTGCAGAGCGTAGTCTGCATGGCGGGGGCGGTTTTTTTATTTGTCAGTTAAGCCAATTGAGTTTTGTTGTCAACCACCCATGAGAGATATGAAAATCAGAAGATCGTTTGTATTTACCGTGCCATTTCCATCCAGATCAAATGATCCGCAGCTTGAAGAACATCCAAATGTTGACACGAAAAGAAGAAGGTCGGGTGTATTCACAACTCCGTTGCCATCAAAATCTCCGGGTATTGCTAGTTGTTCCAGCAAGTCAATTGTTCCATTGCAGTTGTTATCAATTCCCTCATCAGTACCCGGTGCATTTGGATAAACATCACTGCGGGAGTCATCACAATCCAGGTTATTTAGTGAAAACAAAGTTGAAATACCGGTGCAAGATTGAACTGAATTGTTGGGATTGCCGTACCCATCCAAATCGAAATCGGCATAGTAAGTAGTTGAGGTATTGTAGATTTTACTTTGGACAAATGTTGTTGAGTTACCTACTGTAATTCCGTTGAGTTCGCTTCCAGTATTAGCTGAATTCAATGCCGTGATTCCGGCACCGGTTCCTAGTTCGTTGAATTTCCAATAAGCGAGTAATCCGTTTTCGTTTCCGAATAATTCGTGCGTCATGAATCTGTTCAATTCAAATTCAGAGCGAGCGTAATTCCATAAACGAACTTCATCAATGCTTCCGTTAAACTCCGGATTGCCCGAAGCGACACCTGTACAAGTGGGTTCATTGCCAATGAGCAAATTGTTGTCGTTGCACAAGTAGGTAATGGGAACGTTTGAAAGTGCATCATCCATATCACTTTCAACCCCATCCACATACAAGCGCGTATATCGCCCATCGAAGGTGATGGCAATGTGGTGCCAGCCACTGGCCACGGGTGTTGTGTGTTGAAGTATTGCATACGCACCTCCCCGGTGCAGATAGGTTTCGAGTCCGGTTTCGTTGGTGTAAATGCTATAGCCTCCGGTTTGTGTTTTTGAAAGTATGGCTTTGTCAATGCCACTCCAGTCATAACGAAAAGCCCACACTTCAACTGTGATGGCTTCTGTGGGGGCTAGCAATGTGCTGCCACCGCAATTGACATAATCTGTGGTTCCGTTCAATTGAAGCGCATTTCCGAAATCGTGTTCATCAGTTTGGCCATCGCAATCATCGTCAATAGAGTTGCAGACTTCAGGAGCGAATGGATTTATTCCAGCAACCGCATCATTGCAGTCGCCTGCACATTCGGCTACTCCATCCGAGTCAATGTCCACAAATCCTTCATCAATTTGTCCGTTGCAATTGTCATCAACGCCATTGCAAAGTTCCGGTGCACCTTCATTGAAGTACACATCGGCAAGAAAGTTAGGAGTGCCTACCACACTTGCGCCCGGTGCTACTGCCTGATTGGTTACAATTACAAAATTACCCACCTGAACAGGAAACATCGTGAAATATGAAATCAGTCCAGGTGTGTTGCCATCAATTGGATGATTTTTATTGCTTGTGATTTCTATTGCATTTCGAGCATAACTCCACAGGCGCACTTCATCAATTTTTCCATTGAACTTGTTATTGGTTGCAACTCCACCACATGTTGGTTCAGCTCCGATCAAAAAATTATTACCCGCACAACTGTATGCGATTGGAAAAATGGCAGAGGCATCATTGGTATCGCTTAATATGCCGTCAACATAAAGTTTTGTGAAGCGGCCATCGTATGTGAGCGCGAAATGGTGCCAACCTGTAGCCAATGTTCCCGAAGTGACTGAGCCATAGGCACCGTTTCTGAAAACATGGCCGGCCACACCTGTGCCACTTGTTTCTATCGCGTATCCTCCGTTTTGAGTTTTTGATACAATGGATTTGTCTGATCCGGTCCACACACTTCGGTACGCCCAACATTCCACCGTTAGTTGATTTGTTGGAGCAAGCATTAAGTCGCCACCGCAGTTGAGGTATTCATCCACACCGTTGAGTTCAAGTATGTAATCGAAATCGTATTCATCTGTTGAACCATCGCAATCGTCATCCAGGTTGTTGCAGATTTCGAGCGCAGCAGGGTTGATGGAAGGATTCGAGTCGTTGCAGTCACCGGCAATCAAAACGCCTTGTTCTAAAACTGTATTGGTTACAGAATTATTTGGGTCTCCAAAGCCATCGCCATCATCATCAAGATAGGCGTTGAAGGGGATTACGGAATTGAGTTTAACGATCCACCAGTCCCATGAAAAAAATCCATTTCCAATTGGGTATTCTTCTACGTCTGCCGTGTAGCCAGAATTGGTTGTACTGCCAATGATGTAGCCTCCATCAGCGGTTTGATGTATTTCGATTGGTTGGTCTGCATTGAAACCACCAATAGTGTTTTGCCATTCTTCATTCCCCATCGAATCAAGTTTTATGATCCAGAAATCGTCCATCCCGCCAGCAGCATTGATTGCTGCTTCATCCTTGTCTATGCCGGCATCTGAATTGGAATAGCCGCTCAAAATGAAACCTCCATCATTTGTAATGTCAAGACATGTTGCAGTATCCCACAGATTTCCCACGATGCTTTTGCTCCATGATTCTGTGCCTTGTTCGTTTAGTTTAATGACTTCATAGTTTTCATGATTTGGAAGGCCTCCTAACCCGTAGAATGAACCTCCTACAATAAAACCGCCATCGCTTGTTTGAAGAACGGATGCCACAATGTCTTGGGCAGTTGTTCCATTACCGTATTGCCAAATTGGTTGAAAACCAATATCGAGTTTGATGATCCAGAAGTCAGTTCCTCCTATCAGGTTTGTGGTTTTTATTCCATTGACACCTGAATAGGAACTTCCGCCAAGGATGTAACCACCATCAAGTGTACTGTCAATAGAATACAGATTATCATTTGAGGTACCACCATAAGATTGATCTAAAATTTTTGTACCGTTATTGTCTATTCGAATGATCCAATAATCGAAGAAGTTTACTGCTTGTGCAGCAGACAATTTGTTTCCGGTGGCACCACTCATTGAGCTGCCACCAACAATAAAGGCACCGCTAGATTCTTCAAAAGCATCTGCAAACGAATCGTCTTGTGTGCCTCCAAAAGTATTTTCCCAAATCAGTTGACCTTGACTATCCAGCTTGATAAGCCAAATGTCTTCGCCTCCCCAAAAATCTTGTTTGACAGCAGATGCCGGAGAATTGCTGGTACCGCCAACCAGAAAACTTCCATCGGAAGTTTCAAATACTTCTTCACCAAAATCATCGCCTGACCCACCGTATCGGACTGACCATTGCACATTGAGGATTGATGAAAGTTTTACTACCCAGTAGTCATATCCACCGAACGCGGTTGTTTCTTCAAGGTCATAATCTTCGGACTCTGTGCTTCCTGCTACTATGTATCCACCGTCAGCGGTTTGCCGGATGCTGGAGATTTTATCGCTTTCGCTGCCACCTATTCTGGTCTGGTCAATGATGGTGGGATCGTTCTGAGCGTATATGAAATATGAACTCAAATAGAAAAGCGAAATCAGGTAAGCTTTCATCATGGTTGAAAAGGTTAATTGTTTGAAACAAAAGTTTCGAAATGTATGGAATCAAAGACATACATCGAAAGGTGTAATTCAATTTGTCCTTGCAAAAACAACCGCCCCCGGTGCAGATCGAAGTCTGCATTGCGGGGGCGGTGCTGTTAGTTAAGATTGAGTATTAATCCCAAAAAAAACCACTAAGGGCAAAAGGTGCCGAAGTATGACATGAACAACAAAAGATCGGAAACATTTATAACTCCATTGCCGTCCAGATCAGCCGGGCATGTATCCGCAGCACAAATACAAGAGCCATTATCATTCGTTGCAGCCGGGTTGTAATTTTCTGCATCGGGGTATGTGCATCCCATGATTTCACAATCACCCATCACGTCAGGTAAGTCGTAGCAGCCGTCATCATCGGTATCGGTGTCGTTCGGGTCGGTCATCGAAGTGTTCACCTCTGCTCCATCTGTTAGGCCATCTCCATCCGAGTCCTGCAGTAAAGGATCGGTGAATGATGAAAAGACTTCGTCACCATCGTTCAATCCATCATTATCTGAATCGGGATCGTTTGGATTTGTGTTTTGCACCAGAACTTCGTCACCATCGTTCAGTCCGTCATCATCGGAATCAAGGTCAAGCGGATCGGTGTTGAGCGAATTCACTTCGTCACCATCACTCAATCCATCATCGTCAGTATCGGAATACAGCGGGTCGGTGCCTTGTGTGTTCACTTCCTCACCGTCTGAAAGTCCATCATTGTCCGAATCAATGTCGAGTGGATCGGTGCCTACGCTGTTCACTTCGTCACCATCGCTCAGGCCGTCATCATCAGAATCTGCATCCAACGGATTCGTGCCCTGTGTGTTCACTTCTTCCCCATCATTCAATCCGTCATCATCGGAATCATTGTCAAGCGGATCGGTGTTGAGTGAATTTACTTCATCGCCATCACTCAATCCATCATCGTCAGAATCGGAATCCAGCGGATCGGTACCCTGAGTATTCACTTCTTCACCATCTGATAAACCGTCATTGTCTGAATCGCTATCGAGTGGATTGGCTCCTGTGTTGTTCACTTCATCACCATCACTCAGCCCGTCATTATCAGAATCGGAATCGTTCGGGTCAGTCCCATTTGAAGCTTCCTCACAATTGTTCAAACCATCGTTATCGGTGTCCACACATGAGCAATAGTTGCATGAAGCATCATCGCAAGTGGCAACAGGATTATAGTTACAGGCCATCATATCAATGCACCCATTAACGCGGCCTTCATCTATTGTTCCATCACAATCATCATCAATGTTGTTGCAGAGCAATTCGGTTGCGCCGGATAGACATCTTCATCTGTGTCATCGCAATCTGAAAAGTCGGCTACATACTTTGCGGGATGAGAACACGCAGTGAGCGGTGAAGCAATGTCACCATATCCATCACCATCGAAATCCAGATAAAGTGTGAATGGATAAGTGCATGAACCGTTATCACAAGTAGCCAAGGGATTGAAGTTGCACGCTGCAACATCAGTACAACCATTCACGCGGCCTTCATCTATTGTTCCGTCACAATCGTCATCAACATTGTTGCAGAGCAATTCTGTTGCGCCTGGATAAACATCTTCATCTGTGTCATCACAATCCGTGAAGTCGGCTACACACAATAGACAGTACCATTCGGTAGTCCATCCTTTTCTGTAATGATGGTATAGGAAAAATCCGTCATGTTCATTTTCACGAGTCCGCTGCCGGGTGCAATCCAAAGAGTGATTTCATCCGGGTCTTCATAAAAATCTTTGGCGGCCTGGCCGATGTTGATTGTGCTGACGGTTTCAAAATTGTGCGAATCATCTTCTTCAAGAATAAATAATTTGCTAGTACTGGATAGGTAGATTCGATGAAGTTTGTCTTCAAATATGTGAGAGAAAAAACTGTTTCTGTTCAATGGTTCAATTCGGATTTGCTCAAGGGTGATTTTTCCTTCCACTTCTTTTATCCATGCCAATCCGCTCGCGGCCATCAAAGCCAGAATCCGACCATCCTTTAATTGCAATACCCGCGATGCGGAGTTTGAAAATCCATCTGTTGTGCCGGGCATGTAAACTCTTGACCACTTGTTTGATTTTGGATCAAACACGGTAAGCCCTCGCCAGGAAGAGAACAACATTCTGTTCCGACTATCGCGCATGATGTGTTCGTATCCGTACTCACTGCTGTGTGGTTCTGAAATCACATCCTTGTAGCGGGCAATAATTTCCTTGCTGCTGTTCAGTACCAGCACATTTCCGTTTTGCATCCCCAGCCAAATATTGCCTTCGCCATCTTCACACATTGCACGTATGAAAGAATCAGTTCCTAACCGTTTCGCTTCGGCTTTGTCCATGTAGTGGTGAAATTTCTTTTTGCCAAAAGCGTAAAAATCAATCCCTCCGGTCAAGCTCCATTCGACCACCAGCGTATTGTCTTCAGGCAGATTTACACGACTAGTGGTCGTAATGGAGTATGGAGCTGTGTCATCATGCCTTTGTACCGATGTTAAGCGCTGCTGTCTCATATCGAAAATTTGCAGATCATCGGTGGTCAGATAAACGCATCCCCGTAATCTGTAAAGTAGGAATGGAATGCCCCTCCCGTTTTCTTGTCCAACCGGAAACACTTGCCATGTTTTATTCCTGACATTCATTCTCAGCAATCCCCGGTCACTTGAGAACCATGCGATGCTATCGTTTTCTCTTTTTGGAAAATTCACCCATTTGAATGGATGACCAGGAAAAGCTATTCGGATGGTGTCTTCATAGAGTACCATCAATTTCACTCCGGTCAAAAGTTTATCATCATCTGTCACTGGAATAAAGCCAAATTGCAATTTGTCAATCGAATCATTTCGATAGGGCATCAAATCATTGCGAACGTGGTTCTCGAATTCTGCTATTTCAATCTCCCGGAATTTTTTCCTTTCAACATCCAGTTCGAGCATTCTGCCCTGTCGAATATCATGTAGCAGCATGTTGCCACCTTTCATAGGCAATACATATCCTGATTCGATATTGTTTGCCAGGATTTCAGGCAATGGATATACATCAAAACCATCGCGAGTGCGCACGTAACAATTCAATGCTTCGTTGGTAAGAAACCAAATGTTACCAGCATCATCTTCAATTGGAAGTCCGAGCGCCAAGGTTCCTTTGTAGGAAAGGGAATCGGTGACAGATGGAAAATACTCGTACGAAGTGCTACCGCCAAAACGGGTGAGCATGAATTACCTAAGATCCAAATGAATTGGCGGGAGTCTTTGAATATCCGTTGGGTTCGGCCTCCATGGTAACCTTCTTCCTGCGCAAAGTGGTTGAAGCGCATGATATCAATTAACTGCTGGCAGTCAGATTGAAAAGAAAAAAAACGAAGAGGCAGAAGATGATTTCTCTGCCTGCACTGAAATGAAATTCAGTTTTCGTTTCGGTCACGAGCCGAATGTAGAGAAACAAAAAAGCCGTTCGCATTGCGAACGGCTCAAATACTGAGTGACAAATTCAATCAGTTACTCATCCGAAACTTCAACTCATCATCAATCGCATCTAGAATATCCTCGGTGGTGAGGTAATGCGATTCATGGTGTTGCTTGTCGGTTCTTGCCTTCATGTGGTCAGATGTGTTTACAGTTGCATTTCCGTCCAAATCATAAATGCCACAATCACTTGTGCACCTATAAACTCCCATCATCAGCAGTAGGTCGCTGCTATTGACAGCACCGTTATCATCAAAGACAACAGGCACTTCCGGCAGTTCGTCATCTTCTAAAATTCTGTTGCAAATGTTGTCAATGATTTGGTGTGTGCCGGGATACTAATCCGACATTTCACTGAGATTCTTCCAGCATCTCATCCACCAAAACTTCATGTTGAAGTGATGGCTCTCCGCACACCACCACTGAAACATCTTCATCATAGGCCCACTCTCCCCTCGCGATTTTCGAAAAATGAATTCGTCCGGTCACGAATTCCCAGCCTCCGCTTCGGTAGTGTTCATGCACCACATCAAACTCATCAGCGACAAATGATTTGTCCTGGGGGAAGCGAATGAAAACTTCAAGCGAGAAATTTTCTGTCAATTGCAATCTGGCATCCTGGTGTAGTTTCTTGTACTCGTAGTGATAGTCGTAGCTCAATGCTGAAATATCGCTGAGCACTGCACTTGCGGTGGGGAATGCTCCTGCACCGCGCCCATTGAAGAATTGTTTGTCTGCAAAACATCCCTCAATCTCAACTCCATTGAACACATCATCCACATGAAATAACCGGGAATCATTCTTTACAAATTGCGGTAGAACAAATGCAGCCACGCCATCGCCAAGCTTTTGCGCCCGTGCCACCAATTTCATTTTGTATCCTTTCTCTTTTGCGTAACGTGATTCCAGTTCACCGACTTTCTGAATACCACCATGAAAAACTTCTTCGGGTTTTACAATAATTCCAAATGCATGTGCAAGAAGAATGGTGAGTTTGTTTTTCGCATCGAAGCCTTCCACATCGAGCGCAGGATTGCTCTCCGCATAACCGAGTTGTTGCGCTTGTGCAAGGGCATCATGAAAGGAGATTTTGTCCTCACTCATTTTCGTAAGAATGTAGTTCGTTGACCCGTTGATGATTCCACAAAGTGATTGCAACAAATCATTGTCGTAGTACTCCTCAAGATTTCTCACCACAGGAATACTTGCACAACATGCCGCCTCGTAAAGCAACGGAGCGTTGTGAGTTTTCTGAAGTTCAAGAAGTTCAGTAAGGTGTTCAGCAATCATCTTTTTGTTGGCACTCACTACAGCCTTTCCATTTTGCAATGCTGTCTTCACAATTTCAAATGCGGCATCAGCATCATCAATCAATTCCACAATCACATTCACGTCATCGTTGTATAGCAGTTCATGTTTGTAGAAGGTGAAATGTTCTTTGGGGATGGGGCGTTCCTTGTGTTGATTCTTCACGCAGATTTTCACAATCTCTGCACGCAATCCCGGATTTGCATTCAGCACATCGTACAATCCTTTGCCCACCACACCGAATCCAAAAAGTCCAATTTTTATTTTCTTTCTCTCCATAATTTTCTAGTGATTTGAAATTGAAACTTCGTTGAATGTTCGGGTGCTCTCCAAAACTTGTTGCAAGTCATTGATAAGGTCTTCCACATCTTCTAAACCAACTGACAACCGGATGAGGCTGTCTGCAACTCCTGCCGCCCTGCGCTTTTCTGTCGGTATGGATTTGTGAGTCATTGAAGCGGGATGGCAGAGCAAACTTTTCACTCCACCCAAACTTTCAGCAAGCCTGAAGAGCTTTGTAGAAGTTACAAACTGAACCGCGTCTTCTTCAGTATCATTTTTCAATGTGAATGAAACCACACCACCACCAGCCTTCTGCTGTCTCCGGGCTATGTCATGGTTGATGTGTGATGTCAATCCTGGGTAGTAAACTTTTTCAACTTCTTTACACGTTTCGAGAAATTGTGCAACAGCAAGTGCGTTGGCGCTGTGTTGCTTCACACGGAGGTGCAATGTCTCAATACCGCGAATCACCAGAAAAGAATCAAACGGTGAAAGAATGGCTCCTGAAGCATTTTGGATGAACTTGATTTGTTCGCCCACTTCTTTGGTTTTGCACACCACCACTCCGGCAATCAAATCACTGTGACCACCGAGGTATTTTGTAGCACTGTGTACAACTATGTCAGCACCGAAAGCGATTGGTTTCTGCAAAGCAGGAGATGCAAACGTGTTGTCCACACAAAGCAGAGCACCATTCTGATGAGCAATTCTTGCAATGACTTCTATGTCAGAAATCTTGAGTGTGGGATTGGTCGGAGATTCAAGCCACACCAGTTTTGTGTTAGGTGTAAATGCATCAATTACGTTTTCCACTTTGGTAGTATCGCAATAATTCACCTTCACACCAAACTTTTCATAGATGTGTGTGAAGAGTCGGAAGGCTCCACCATAGATGTCGTCCACCGCAAGAATCTCATCACCGGACTGAAGCAATTTCACCACTGCATCAATTGCCGCGAGGCCGCTTGCAAATGCAGAGGCCTGCTCACCCCCTTCCAGTTTTGCAACGATTTCTTCCAGCGCCTGCCGTGTGGGATTGTTGGAACGCGCGTAGTCGAAACCCTTGTTTACACCGGGCGCCTCCTGCACGTAAGTGGATGTTTGATAAATGGGAACAGAAATGCTTCCCGTCAGTTCGTCCACAGGAATGCTGTGGATAGTTTGTGTTGTGTCTTTCATTTTCTTGTGTTGTTTTTTATTGATTTGTTTGTTGATTGAATTGTTGTTGTCAATCTCAAATCACCTACACCCCGATAGGACTTCGGGATTGGCGAATCACCAGGTCAGAAAACTTTTACATAGCAGCGTCCGTGTTTTGTTTTCTGATTTGGGATTCGCCTAACAAGAATGGCTGACAGAAGAGCACCATTTCATCTCAGGAAAATCCTAAAATGAAAAAGCTCCCCTGACAAGTCAGAAGAGCTTCTCTATTTTGAAAAAAGAAATTGCTGCTTCATAGACTTATCTTCTCCCGCCATGTGGCGGGACTGGATTTAGCACCTTTCCCGGATATGAACCGGGGCGGTTGCTAAGGCTTCACAGGGCCAGTCCCTCTGCCTTTCTTGATAAGTAATTTGTGAAAGAACGTTTGCGCAAATGTAATTGTAGTCAGGGTCTATTTTCCAAATATATTTTTAATGAGACTCTGAAACACGCGCCCATCGAGGCTTACAGAGCACACAAGAAGAGTTGTCAATTCAGAAAAATGTTCACAGACATCTTCATCCTGTATTTGGGGTGTGATGATCTACTTCCACTCCGCCACGAAAACATTTGTGTCGCGTGTTCTGCCGTTGTGCCGGTTACTGCACCACGCCAGGTATTTTCCATCGGGCGAAAACATGGCGAACGAATCGAATTGCGTATCGAAAGTCACCTGTTCCAGATCACTGCCGTCCATATTCACCATAAAAATATTGAAAGGAAAACCGATATTGCTTTTGTAATTACTTGAAAACAAAATCTTCTTTCCCGATGGATCAAAACAAGGCGCCCAATTCGCGTTGCCAAGTTGGGTGACCTGCTGCGCATTGCTGCCATCCACATCGGCAACAAAAATTTCCAGACTGGTGGGTTCTACAAGATTCTGTGCCAACAGTTCCCGGTACTTCTTTACTTCATCTGGGGTTTTGGGTCGTGATGCACGCCAAACTATTTTCTTTCCATCTGGAGAAAATGTTGCACCGCCATCGTAACCCAACGAGTTGGTGACTTGGGTGAGGCCGCTGCCATCAATATTCATCAACCACAAATCGAGATCACCGCTTCGGATACTTGTGAATATGATTTTGTCTCCCTTTGGCGAAACCACTGCTTCCGCATCATAACCCGGGGAGTTTGTGAATTGACGAATGATTTTTCCATCGAGACTTGCTTCAAAAATTTCATACTCCGGGTAAATGGGCCACACATACCTGCCGCTTTCACGCAACGGAACGGCAGGGCAGGTATCCATTCCAAGATGTGTGCTCGCATAAATGATGGACTTGTTATCCGGCATGAAAAAACTGCATGTTGTTCTTCCCTTGCCGGTGGAGATGAGTTGTCGTTTTGTGCTGTCGGCTTTTGCGTTTACGTCCAAGACAAAAATCTGGTCACAACCAAGACCCCAGTTCTTGTTGTCGCTTTGGAAAATTAATTTGTTGCTATCAAAACTCCAATAGGCTTCGGCATTATTTCCGCCATGAGTCAATTGCCGGATGTTGCGCAAATGTTTTTCTTCGGGGTAATGAATGCTTTCATCGGTTGAACCTGCAAGCGCAGGATCAATGGAAGTCTTTTTTGTTGCACACGCTGATGCAAGGACAGTGAGTAAAACGAATGGAATGAATTTCATGCGGGGCGAAATAATTGACACATGTATGTTTCAATGTCATGGAAATTTCACTGGAAGGTCGTTTAAGTCCCAAAGGGACGACCCTATTGGAGTTATTGCAAATCATAAGATCGACCCTCCGGGAATTGCCTACTTCACCACCTGGATGTAGCCATCACGATTGTACGATACACCATCATACCCTTCTGCAGTCACAACGAAATAATAAGTTCCACCGGAAACATCGGATGGATTCCAGTTGTCAGCCGGGCTGTCAAGTGTTGCAATACTTCCACCCCACCGATCGAAAATGGTGAGTGAAAAAGTTTCTATGAACTGACTTTGCATCTTGAACACGTCATTCTCACCATCGTTGTTGGGCGTAACAATGTTGGGAATAAAGAGCCAGGAGTTGTTGTACACAAGGATGCTTACTGAAACGGACTCGGTGCAATCACCAAGAGTGACTGTAAGCGTTGCTGTGTAAGTTCCCAATTCAGTATATGTAGTTGACGGATCTGCATCACTGCTTGATTCACCATTCCCAAAATCCCAATCGTAATCATTCGCATTGCTTTCTCCATTGAACTGTACATATAGTGGCTGCAATCCTTCGGTCGGATCTGCTATGATGCTCACTGCAATCTGGACTACGTTCACCGTCACACTTGCTGTACCCACACATCCGTTTTCATCGGTGCCGGTAACCGTGTAGGTTGTGGTGGCATCGGGTGATGCCGTGGGATTCTGCACATCAATATCACTCAGGGAATTTCCGGGACTCCAACTCCAGTTATCAATTCCGGTTGCATTCAGCACCACACTTTCACCTTCGCAAATAGTTTGATCTGCAGTGATGCTCACCTGCGGTGTGCCATAAACAAATACGGTGATCACATCAGAGTTTACACATCCATTCGAATCGGTTCCTGTAACTGTGTAAGTTGTGGTTGATGATGGTGATGCGGAAGGATTATTGTCGAATGCGTTTGAAAGTCCTGTGGTTGGAGTCCAGTTGTAAAACGCACCCCCCGTAACAGTAATTACTACACTTTCGCCTTCACAAATTTCCGCATTGTCGCCAGCACTGATGTTGGGAAGATCATTAACGATGATATCAATTTCGGCAGTCACGGGACAAACACCATCCAGAAAATAACTGATGGTTTGAGTTCCGGCACCTGCATCTCCGGGATCAAAAATTCCTTCCGCTGAATCATTGATGCCCGACCCGCTCCAAACTCCTCCGTTGATATTCGCGTCCAGTTCGTATTCTTCATCATCTATGCAAAACGTTCCGGGGTCGCTGATGCTGAGCGAAGGAATTGGCTGCACCGTAATCTGCACTTCATCATAACCAACACATGTTCCGCTAATTTCATAACTGACGGTGTGTGTTCCAACTCCTGCTACGGCCGGATCAAACACTCCTGAAGTTTCATCAGTGATACCCGGCCCGCTCCATGTTCCGTTCGGATTTGCTGCAGTAAGTTGAATAGATTCTCCTTCCACACATAGGTTGCTCACCGCTTCAATTGTTGCATCAATAGTGGAAACAACAACGATGGAAATTTCATCCCAGACCAAACAACCGTTGTTGATGGTGTAGGTAATCACATGTGTTCCTGGTCCGGCCACCGCTGGATCGAATTCACCTGTTGATGCATCGGTGATTCCAATGCCACTCCATAGGCCTCCTGCCAAATCAGTCACAAGAAAAAACGGGTCATCAAATTCACAGGTTTCTCCCACTGGTTCAACATTGGGGAAAACAGGTGGCAGATATTCATACCATTCACTGTCTTCAGAATTGCCCCCGCAGGAAGCATCAGGGCCAAGAGTAATTTCCAACGTGAACATGGTGGACTCAAAAGGATATGGATTGAGCAATATGTCGAGGTAAGTATCGTAACCAGGAATTTCGAAATCAGGCGCGGCATTCCATTCAAACCCGAATTCATAAGGAACCAGTTGTGCCGGAGAAACCGGGACAGTGTAGCTGGATGCAGTGGCAGCAGAGCAGGAATTATCTGCAATAAAAGAATTGATGGAGCCACTTGCGTAAACTACGGTTGCTGTGTCGCCACAAATGGTTTGGCCAGTGAACGTGATAGTGACGTTGGTCAATGCACCAATGTCAACGCCTACACAATCATAAATCTGGACTTTCCAACCGGGCTGTGTGGCATCACATCCGTAAAGCGGTGCCCAGTTGATAAGTGTATTGCCGGGTCCATAAGAATCGAATGTGCCGCTTAACGGAGTTCCCATAGCACACACATTGTAATTAGGAGAAGGCTCTGTGGTGAAACACAGTCCGTTGATGTTGTTGCCGGCATTGCAATTTGTGCCGGGATTGGGTGCAAGCAAAATATCAGGGCTTCCGCAGGCGATGGGTCCCACAAGATGAAAACCCAAATCGCTCACGAACGTGTGGTTCGCATTCATGCAAACTGTTATCTCCGTATTTGAATCAATGATTATGGGATCTGCAGGCGGATTGTAATAAGGTGTGATGGTTCCGGCATCAATTGTCCCGACAAGATTTACTGACGAACATCCGGGAGGAATGGGAGCCACATCTACGGTCGGGCCTTCTGTCACCTGAACTATCCATGCGCGGTAACATCCCACTATCACTCCGTCACCATCAATAATCGTAACGCGATAGCCACCGGGATCAAGGTTAGTGATGGAGGAGTTGAACACATCACTTTCCGTCAGGTAATCATACCACGAATTGGTGGGAAGGTTAAACTCCTGCCATTCGAAATCCCAAGGCCCGGTTCCCCCGGGAGCAATGGCATTCAACTCGCCCAGTGCGCCAGGACAGAAAAAATAAATGCTGTCATTTTGCGCACCGTTGGTGTAGGCAGTGAGGCCGCTGCTGCTGGCAGAAAGGGAAATGAGTTGAGAGTGGAGGAGTTGAGACAGTAAGAGGATGGAAAGAAGCAGGTAGAATTTGTTCATAAAGGTTCTGATTTTCAAATTACATGACGCGCCAAAGGTGCTGGAAAGTTGGCTGGGGTAGAAAATATCTGCAATCATTCCTACAGGAGACCACCTGCCGCGATGATCAGATCGAGAAACTAGAAACGGTTTACAGCACAACTTTCATGAAAACAGTCTGGTCGTGGATAGTGCCGAACCTTAGCGCAGAGGCCGAAGGTCCGCAACTTGCCCAAAGGGACAAGAAAATTGACACGCAGGAAGTAGAGATAAAACTTCTGCGCGTTATCAAGGAGTTGAAGGCTCCGAATGTGAGCACAGAGGTGGGGAATAACTGAGCCTCTTCTCAGTTGAAGTTTAAAGCGAACACATTTTCCGGGGTGATGTCTGGCGATTGCCCATATTTGCAACGCTACAGGAACTACATGGGCATAATCGCCTGCGCACGACTATGATATACACCCATAGCCTGTCCCGATTTATCGGGATGAGTACAAAGCACATCAGCAAGATTCCATCACCCTTTGACACGCTATAGAAGATATTACATTTGGTCAATAATGCGCTATTCACTAGCGGGAATTGTACAGATAGTGGTACGATACCCGCTACTAAGTAGCCGATATAAGTAAGTTAGGTGCAAGTTTAAGAGCGACCGCTCCGCTTAGACAACTTGACTGAAAACAATTACGACAATGACTAAAAAAATACTCTCACGATAGACACGAGAACCATCAAAGGTTTACTTTGAGAGTTCTTGACTGATAAATAAGTTCTATAATTGCAAAACAAAAGTGGAGACCAGCGACCACTTACAAAAACGGGGCGACACCGAAAAGCCATACGAGTAGGACAAAAATAAGAATTAAAAATGTTTAATAAATTTAACTTCACTGACAAATTGCTTTTTATAGCTGCAATACTTTCGCTTGTTTATTCTGAATTTCTATTTTTTAATGGACACGAATCCCAAGCGATTTTTATTGGACTTTGGGTGCCCACAATACTGTGTTTTGGAATATACTTACATCTAATAAATAAAAATAAAAATGATTGATTTTATACCATATTTCGCAGGAATAATTACCTTATTGTTCAGTGTTGGATTTGCACATGCTGTAACCTATGCTGGCAACAAGGACAAAGAAAAGTAAATAAAACCTGCCCATATCAGCACCTTTTAATGTCATTCGTGATCCCTTCGAGGTTGTGGTTAATGAAAGTTTAGCTTTTCATCCCGAAGCTTCAGGGTTTTGGTAAAAGCACCGCCCTTCGGGTAGCTACAAAACGCTATGGCGCAAGCGGACAATAAATGCAAAAGACAATTATTTTTAAATCGCAGGCAGACAAATTTTCCAGTAGACTTTGGAAATTGTTTTCTTCTTACTTATTCTTTTATTCAAGCTTGTTTTTTCTACCCTTGCTTAATATTCATGGCAACAAAGTACTAATTGTTTTTTGGTGGATTTAACTATCATTGCTGTAATGTTTTTTGCGCACGGAAGTGGACCATAAGGACTGTGATTTTAGTGACTTTGACCGCTGACACGTTTGAAATAGAAACCGCAGAAAAGAACGTGCAGAAAAAATACAATATCCTTAAGGATAGCATTAAGACTATCTTAAAAGGAAAGGCTGTAGACCAAGAGTACTTGTGCTGACATTCTTTGATAAAGACAATAAAATCGTGGACCTTTATTGAGGCGGTCGAAAAAAGGGCGAATATTTAATCGAAGAATTAGCTTTTAAAATACAGGAAAAAATAAAAGCCATCGCCTAACCCGGGTTTTGTGTCAGGTGTGCTGACGTGCTTACATGCAGCTTTCTGTTCCGAGAAATGGGGATTCAGTGCTGGTAGATAGTTTAGTGCTTCGAAATCTCCAACTTCTTGTAGCCGTAAACCATTAATAAATCATGCCCAATACTTACAAACGAAATACAATGATGCCACTGTTAAGGTGGATACCGATAAGCAGGAAATCCTTTTCATTTCAGCCGACAGTCTGAAGTTGAAAATGGCCGAGAGACATAGTATGGTTTACCGCAGGGTGAAGTGATTACCACGCCACCCATTTCTTCACCGCATCTCCCACCTTCACCACGTAAACCCCGCGGGGCAGTTCCGCGGTTTCAATGCGCATGGTTTTTCCAATGAATTTTTGTTCGTGAATTTTCTTGCCGGTGATGTCAAACATTTCCAGCGGTGAATTTTCATCTTGCATATTTAGTTGAACCACGAAAAAATCATGACCGGGATTGGGGTAAATCATAAAATGATCGGGTGTTGAAATTTCAGAAACTGAAACAAGGCTGTCGCTGGAGTAGAAAGAAACACCACCACCAATCTGCCCCAGGAACATATCCAGTTGATCATCGCCATTCATATCGGCAAGCCACACTGCACTGCGGTCGCCTTCATTTATGTTCTGGAAACTTTCCGTCACCAGGTTGAAGTCGCCCAAAAAATTTCCTTCAATGTCGTTGTAGTGATTAATGATGCCCACTTCCGTTCCCACGAACAATTCAAGGTTGCCGTCATCACTTGTAAAAAAATGCGGTACCGCGTAACCGTTTATGGGGAGGAAACTTGAGGCCAGCACATTTCCTATTGTGTCTTCCACCAACGTCCACTCCCATTGATCAGCAGTTCCGGTGTTTTCAAACAGGCGGATGTTGCCGTTGAATTCGCCACTCACTAAATCAAGAAGTCCATCACCGGTCACATCAAATAGTTGGGGAGTGGCGTTTTGGCCCGCATCAATTCCCACATCGTTGTTGTCTGTCATGGGCGATTCTTCCAATTCGAACACACACGTATTTCCTGCACCTGCCGTGTTGCGGAAAAAATGAATAAAGCCATCCTGCACACCCAGGGCCAGGTCCAAATCATCATCATTATCCACATCGCCAAATGTCGGATACACACTCTCCCAAAGGTGCGATGGAATGTCGAGGTAGTTGTCGTTCACTAATTCAAATGCTGGTTGCGTAGCGGTTCCTGTGTTGTGGAAGAGCCAGAGTTTGGAAGTGAGTTCATCGGTTTCCGAATAGTATTTGCGATTGGCGATAACAAGATCATTCAATCCATCAGCATCATAATCGAACACAACGGGATAAGCACACGTGCCGAGTTCAATCATCCCGTTTTGCAGAAAATCATTTTGCACAAATTCAAAATCCGGCAAGTCATTTTGGTCATCATTGGTGTAGAGCCAAAGGCTTTTTTTATCCACGGATTCGCTCGTGTAATCATTGCACCCTATGGTGAGGTCTTTTATTCCATCTCCATCAAGGTCTTCGTAAAATCCTGCGGGGAAAATGTTTATGTCAACAGGTATGGTGGATTGAAATGGTTCGGGAAAATCAAGGGTACAAACCGTGGCGCTGTCCAGGTCATCCATACTATTTTCCATTTGAAGTGAAATCATATTGGATTCAGAAACATCACTCAGTATGGCATCTTTAATTCCGTTTTGGTCCAGATCAATATGCAAAAGCGTTCCGCCCGTGTGCCGAAGTGGTTCGCTGGTGCTGCGGGGGTCTATCACGTTGAAATCACATTCAAATTCATCTCCTTTGTAAACGTCAAAACTCTCCGTACTTTCATTAAACATTCCCCAGCACCTGTTCACACACTGCCATGCCAGCGAATCGCAATCGCCAATCTCCACAGCGAAATTTTTGTAGTAATAAACCCCAACCGATGTTTCGGTGAATGAAAAAACTTCCAGGTCGCCATCACCGTCAAAATCCACAATGCTTGGAACATCAGAACTAATAGTGTAGAGTGGTGCGGTGAAGGGATTCCCGAAATCGTACTCCGCGGTGGGTTGTGCAGCTTTTAAAATGAAAGCTATACCATCTTCTTCGGTCGAAACGTTTTCGTAAACCCTAAAGTAACTGCTGTGGCTGGTAAAAATATCTTTCAATCCATCGCAGTTGTAATCGCGAAGCAGTGTCCAGTTCTTCAAGCTGTCGGGAAAGTTGTGGTTGTATTCGTAGGTGTGCTTGTAACTTATTTCGCCAGGCTCACTGCCCGTGTTCAGGAAAGTGAGAATGCGGTTGCCTATTCTGTCAAAAAGGAAAATATCTTCCCTGCCATCGAAGTTCAAATCAATAGTTGAAAGTTGAACACTGTTGAACCCGCCAGCCCAGGGATTTGGAAGGATGTAACCATCCACCTCCACCGGAATGTCCGATGAGCGCAGCAGGTCAGTTTGTGCTGATAAACAGAATGCGGAAAGGAGGGTGGCGCCACTAATGGAAAGCCGTATGAATAGAATCACATTTTTCATTTCTTTTTATTTTCTTTGGTTCGCAATACAACGAAGGCCGGTTACCACCTCATGGCAGTAAAATTATATGGTTGCAAAATAATCCTCACCCCATCCAGTTAACCCTCAAAGCCCGCATCTTCACCGCGGAAAAAATTTGATACCCAATATGCCAAGTACTGCCAACCTCGCCATGTTAGCCATCATTCTGCTTATCCTCATTGCTGCCACTTACCTGCTTTTTGAACGTTGGGCCAAATTCAAGGACCGGGAATGGATGTTTCAACTGAAGTCGGAAAACAACAAGGCTATGGCTCCCCTTCGCATCAGCGCGTGCGAACGATTGGTGGTGATGCTCGAACGCATTACGCCTACCAGCATTGTGATGAGGCACAACAATGCCTCTACCTCAGGCATGTTGCAACTGGAGCTGGTGCGCGCCATTCGCGAGGAATTTGAACACAATGTTTCGTTGCAGATGTATGTTTCGCTATACACCTGGGAAAAGATAAAACGTGCAAAGGATGATACAGTGGATCTTGTGAAAGTCGCTTTCACCAAAGTGCGGCCCGAAGCACCGGCTATGGATTTAAGCCGCGAAATTTTTAAACTGGAAGCTGCCGTTGGAAACGCATCAATAAAAGATGCAGTGGGCGCAATACGCGGTGAAATTGAAAGGCATTTCTGATCCGCTGCAACAAAATTTTTTTTGAAAGCGAAATTATTTTTTTCCCTTCTGGCTCTTCAAAAGTTTTTCAAGTTTATCGAAAGGCAGCGCAATAGGTTCATCCATGGAGATTACATTTCCTATGTCGGTATTGAACTCGACTCCTGAGTAACGTTTGCCATCAATGGTCAGGGTTTTTTCATCCACCGGAATTTTTTTACCGGTAATGGTTTCCACTTCCGTCAGGTTGGTCATCTTGTAAATGCTGAAGGGAGCTTTTATGATATGACGACTAATAAACTCATCCAGCAACTTTTTGTTTTCAGGCATACGCAATGTTCCTAAGACCGAAACTTCGTAAGTGGAAAGCGATTGGTTGGTGGGTGCAAGCAACACCCAATCCTGATTGTGCAAATCTTTCAAATAAGAAGAATTGAGGACAAACGCACCGAACTTGGAATACTCCGGTGTGGTGGTTACGAATTTGAACGGGCTCATCATGTTATTGCTCTTGTTCAATACCGGATTGTTAGCTCTTACGGAATCCTCGTGAGCTTTTGGATTGAAAACTTTTTGTGCTGTGGAGTCAGTGGCAGCAGTTCCGGCATCTGCCGGTTTGTCGTTGGCGCAGGAGAAGAGGAAGGGAAGTGCCAGTAGGATAAGTGACAATCGCATGTTGTGCATTTGGATTTTTTTTGGGTGCCGAAAATAATTCTTTCGGAAAATGGAAAGTGTGAGGGCAACAATCCGTTTTTGGCGATCGGTTTAACTTCGCCCGCTCGAATTCAATGATTGTCTAACGAATAAAATTGCAATGAATCATTTTGGAAAAAAACCTGAAGGAACCAACCTGGATTATTTGGGACTTAAAGATGTAGGGGCTGCGTACTGGAACCTCAGCCCAGCGGAACTGGTGGAAGAAACCATAATGCTTGGCCAGGGTATGCTCACCACCTCCGGAGCACTGGCAATAGACACAGGAGAATTCACCGGACGTTCGCCCAAAGACAAATTCATGGTGGCAGATGAGACCACCGAAAAAAGTGTGTGGTGGGGAGGATCATTCAATATCCCTTTCGACCCTGAAAAATTTGACAAACTCTACAACCGAATGCAGGCGTACCTCACCGGTCGTGAAGTTTATGTACGTGACGTTTTTGCATGTGCTGATCCCCGTTACCGCCTCAGTGTGCGTGTGGTGACGGAGTACCCGTGGAGCAACCTGTTTGCCTGCAACATGTTTATACGCCCTACTGATGAAGAGGTGATGGCCTTCTCACCGGAGTGGAACGTGGTGTGTGTACCGGGCTTCCTTGCCAACGCTGAAACCGATGGCACACGCCAACACAATTTCGCCATTATCAATTTCAAAAGGAAAATGGCGATTATTGGCGGCAGCGGTTATACCGGTGAAATCAAGAAAGGAATTTTCACTGTGCTCAACTATTTACTGCCCCACGAAAAAAATGTGCTGAGCATGCATTGTTCTGCCAACGTGGGCGCGCAGGGCGACACTGCTGTCTTCTTTGGATTGAGCGGAACGGGAAAAACCACCCTTTCATCTGACCCGGACAGGAAACTGATTGGCGATGATGAACATGGCTGGGCCGACAACACGGTGTTCAATTTTGAAGGAGGATGTTATGCCAAGTGCATTGACCTTAACCGCGAAAATGAACCACAGATTTATGATGCCATAAAGTTTGGTGCCATTCTGGAGAACATAGGTTTCCAGAATGATGGTGTAACACCTGACTACACTGATTCTCACAAAACAGAAAACACCCGCGTTAGTTATCCGCTCTCGCACATTGACAACATCATGGAGCCATCTGTTGGTGGCATCCCTAAGAATATCTTCTTCCTCACCTGCGATGCATTTGGTGTATTACCTCCCATTTCGAAACTCTCGAAAGGCCAGGCCATGTATCAGTTCATCAGTGGATACACTGCAAAAGTTGCGGGAACCGAAGAAGGAGTTACAGAACCAACCACAACTTTCAGTGCATGTTTCGGTGCACCCTTTCTTCCGCTGCATCCTACAAAGTATGCCGAGATGTTGGGCAAGAAACTGACAGAAAGCGGTGCAAAGGTTTGGCTCATCAACACCGGCTGGAGTGGAGGACCGCATGGTGTGGGTGAAAGAATAAAACTGAAATTCACCCGCGCCATGATTACCGCTGCGCTGGAAGGAAAACTAGACCATGAGAATTACGAAACCCACGAAGTATTTGGTCTCGCCATGCCCCGATCATGCCCCGAGGTTCCTGCTGAATTGCTCAACCCACGAAACACGTGGAGCGACAAAACAGCGTACGATGTAAAGGCAAGTGAACTTGCAGAAAAGTTTGTAAAGAATTTTGAGAAATTCTGCGACTTTGCCAATGAAGAAATTTTGGCAGCGGCCCCTACGGTGATGACTAAGGTGTGAAGAAAATGACTGTCGCTATTTACTTCAGAGTGGGATTGTCGTCAGCAAGAACTATGAATTTACCTGGTGTAATTAATTCCAACGAACCGCATAAAATCAAAACCATGAATACATTATTGAAATCCACATTCATCATTGCACTGTCGTTGTTTGTAAAAACGGCAAGCGTTCAATGCCACTTTGTTCCTTCCACATCAACCACATTGGACACTGTGAATTATACTTTCAACGGAAGCGGCTTTGCCAGTTACGGCTGCGCACCCATTGACCCCACTTTTTGGATATATGATGGCGGCATTTGGGCAACCGCCACTTTCATAAATCCGCAATTCCATCCCTCAATTCGTGTATGGGGAATGAATGATGACGATGTGGCATCGGTGCAGGTAAATGGTGCGGCTTATCCACTCAATGCGCTTTCTGCCTCCTACAATGAAAAAGTAGTGTGCGGACTGTCCCCCGGTCCTGACGGAATCGTTTTCAATCTTGAAGGAAATATAGTGGGTGCTAACGATAATGCGGAGGGAAACTATTCTTACCAGGACATTACCCTCCATCAGGAAAATGTCACGAGCATCACTATAAGCGGGATTAGTGGAGCGGGCTGGGGCTTTGCAGGTGTCTCGGTGGAATGTATTCTCTCTACAGATTCCTTTTCACCTACGGAATTCAAGTTGTTTCCTAATCCCACTTCGGAATTTATTTTTATCCAGGGTGATATTCCCGCTGGTTCGGAATTGATAATTTTGAATGAGCTGGGTACAATGATAGAAAGAAGAAAGTGGACATCCAGTGCCATTGATATTTCAAATCTTCCGCAAGGTGTCTATTTAATTTCTGTTGGATCAGCAAATCAATGGGTAAGAAACAGGGTGGTGAAAATCTAGTCGTTCTCTTCTGCTTTCGAAAATCCAGCATCCACTTTAAGGTATCGTGAAAACACAAAAGCAATCCAGAGCAGGAGGATTGGAATAGCTACGTAAAGAAACCGTGCGTAAGAAGATATCATGCTTGTTCCGCCAAGGTAAACTGCCATGGTAAAAACGAGGAACAAAATTTCAATCGGAATTTTCCGGATGAATTTCAAGCTGATGATGAGAGCAAGCATCATGAACACAAGAAGGAACATGTTCGGGATAAGGAAATAGAAAATGCCATTGGAAGGTTCGATGTAAGAAAGGGGATAACTGAAAAACATTCGGCCAACGTTAGCCACCCAGTTGTACACATATTTTTTCTTGTTCTGTTTTATGTTTTCAATGGCCTTTCGCTTCAGCTCTTTGTCGCGTTCAACAGGGCTCAGCCCCATGATGGAATGGATATACTCTCCATGATGTTCCTTCAGCTTCGGGTGTTCATTGAGGTTAAATGCATGCCAGTCGCCCAGTTCATCCGGATGAGGCGAACTCATCCAATACATCAGCATGCTCCCGCTGTTACCCCAATAGTAAACCTGTCCGGTGAGCGAATAAGTGTAGAACAAATAAGGAGAACACAATCCGATGGAAAGGGCAGTGATGATGAGATAAGGTTTCAGTTGCTGCCTCAACTGTTTTACAACAGATAGTAGAAGTGCAACAAGCAACATCACGATAATCACATAACCGAAAATCACTTTGGTAAGTGTAAGGGCGGCAAGGCTCAAGGTAGCCATGAAGATATTTCGAGAAAAGTTTCCTCTTCGTTGTTCTCTTGCCACCTTGCAGATGTAGAACATAAAGACAGATGTGAAAAAAAATGCCAGGGCTTCCGTCATGAGGAAAGGAACTGAATCCATGAAATTCGGATAGTACAATCCCAGCAACACGGTGAGGCAGAAAGATTTCTTTTCGCTCAAGTAAAATGCAAGTGTCTTGCAAAACAGGATGAGTGAGAAGTAGAGTAGGAGGGCATTGAGAAGTTTCGGAACTATCAGAGGAGTGTCCAGCCACCGGAAGGGCATCAGCACTATGGGATAGCCCGGACCATTCCAAAGAAAAGTATTGTTCTCAAATGCGTAGAAACCGTTGAGAAGATTTTCAGCGTATTGCCAGTAGCGGGGTTCATCACCCACCATTGTAGCATTGTTTGAAAAAACCAGGCAAACGACAATGTAAAGAATCAGGAACGGAAGAAGTTTTACATACAGGTTGAATACATGACCTTTCGTGTATTTCTGGAAAAAATTCATGCCCTGTATCGCTTTCAATCGGTTGCCTGATTATTCACTTCTTCATTCCAACCTGCACAACTGAAAGGCCAATGCGGTTGAACAGAACTTTGTCAACGACCTTGAAAGTCGGTACCAGTTTGTTGTAGAATGAAAGTTGTCCTTCCGGAATGGTTTTCTTCTTCAAAAGGGAACCGGAAACAAACCAACCTGCAATGCCCGCTGCATTAAAATACTTTGAGTGTATCACTTCGAAGTGTTGCTCCAGTTTTTTGCGCAAGGTCTTTTGTGTGTAGCGCCTGTAGTGTTCCAGTTCCTTGTCGAAACCATTGTACAACGTTTGGTAGGCGGGTACAAGAATGATGAGCTTTCCTCTTGTCTTTAAAAGTTTGTAAGCGTTAAGAATGGCGAGACTGTCGTCCTGAATATGCTCCACCACGTTGATGGCAAAGACCGAATCGAACGAATTGAGCAGAGATGAAAACTTGTTTTCAAAATCACCATCCGTAAGGTTTATGTTTTTTATGCCAAGAACATTCGTATTGCCGGCAAATTTTTCGCGAAGTATTTCGCAATAACTATCTCTGATGTCGGACAGCATGATGGTAGCACCTGCATTAATAAAGCACTGTGAGATATTGCCGATTCCACTTCCTATTTCAAGAATTTTTCCAGAGCAGTGGGGGGCGATGGTATCGTAAATCCACCGGTTCAGTTTGTCGGCCGAGGCGATGACATCGAGTGTATCGTGCCCTGGCTTGTCAATGGGATTATGTTCGAATTCAGGCATTCTGTCAGCGGCTTATGTTGTATTTGAGAATGCACCAGATAGCCCGGAAGGCATCTTTCCATCCTATCTTTTTTCCCTCGGCATAGGTTCTTCCATAATAGGAAATTCCAACTTCAAAAATCCTTATGTCTTTGATCTTCGAAATTTTAGCCGTGACCTCCGGTTCGAATCCGAAACGTTTTTCCTTCAACTCAATTTGCTGGATGATGGGCGTGCGAAAAAGTTTGTAACAAGTTTCCATATCGCTCAGGTTGAGGTTCGAAAACATGTTGGAAAAAAACGTGAGGAATTTGTTGCCGATGGTATGCCAGAAGAACAATACCCTGTGCGGATTTCCTCCTATGAAACGCGAGCCGTACACCACATCGGCATGGCCTTGAACCACAGGTTTGAGCAACACATTGTACTCCTGCGGATCGTATTCAAGATCGGCATCCTGGATAATGAGGTAGTCGCCTGTGGCCTTTGCAATGCCTGTGTGCAGCGCTGCACCCTTGCCCTTGTTCACTTCATGTTGGTGGTATTGGATGTTGAGATGCGTATTGGCTGCCATATACTTTCTGATGGCTTCATCGGTATCGTCCTTCGAAAAATCATTTACGATGATAATCTCTTTGGCAATACTGTTTATGAGTTCCACCTCCTTCAGTTTATCCAGAATACGGTGTATAGTCTTCCCTTCGTTGTACGCGGGAATGACAATGGATAATAGGTGTGGCTGTTGTAAAACTTCCATCTTATGGGCTGCTGTGGCTTTGATAATCTTTGGTGCGGCTGCGCCAAAAGCGGTAGCAAATTAAACGCACGCGTTCAGGTGCTGTTTACGCAACCTAGACATTGCACATTTTGTGTTTTCGTTTTTCATCCCACATCTCATCTTTACATCTCAGGCTTTGAACCACCCATACTCATTGCCTGGATAAATTCAAATTATATTTCATCATCCAATCCACTTGTGGATCGTTTCCGAATTGGAAAACATGTTCACCGAAAATTGTGAAGCCGTTGCGTGCATAAAATTCAATTGCTTTTTCATTTTTCTTCCATACGCCAAGCCAAAGGATTTCATATCCGAGTGCATGCGATTGTTCAATGCACTTTTCAAGTAGCCGTTTGCCAATCTTTTGTTGCTGGAATTTTTCAAGAACGTAGATGCGGGCAAGTTCAATGTGTTTTGAGCTGTGCAGTTCGGCTAATGATTCCTTACAACGCAATTTTGCATAGCCACACGATTCGCCATTTACTTCAGCGATGAAACAGACGCCATTCTCTTCGTTGAATTCATCCGAAATTTTTTCTGCGGTGAAATTTTCAGTGAGGTAAAGAGCCATGTCATCTTTACTATTCTGTGCAGCATAAGCTTCAATAAAAGTGATGCGGCCCAAATCACAGAGAAGTGCAGCATCATTTCGTGTTGCAGTACGGATGTGGATGCTAACTTTATCCATCAATGCGCCACCACTACTGAAATTTTCTTCGATAGTCCACGCGACAAAAGTTCGAAACAATAAACTCCAGCCGGCAGATCGGAGGTGTTGAATGCCTGTGGAATTTCATTGAATGAGTTGATCAGTACCCCACTGGCATTGTAGATGTTGAGCGTTTCAAATTCATGCGCATTCGCAATTTGTAGCGATGCAGTTGCCGGATTGGGATACGCCAACGGAGAGTCACCTCCAGTTTCATCCACGCCTTCGGCCAGGTCATAAAGCAAATTCAATTCATCAATATGCAAAACGCTTCCCGGAATGTTGCCGAACGGTTCATCGTTTTCCTGAAGAATTCCAGATGCAAATCCAAGATAGAGATCATCAGGCCAAAGCCCAATTTGTTCCCAATCCATGTAATCGTTTTCAGGAATGGCAAAACTGAATGGTAACCAGTTTACGGTAGGAGGTAGTGTCGAATAATTTTCAAAAAGTGTATCATCGAGCAGCTCCACATCATCCCAATAGGTCATAAGGAAATAAATGCTTGCGCTGTCTCCCACTTCTGCTGGTTCATAACGGTACATTCCTTCAATGGCGTAAGGCATAGTCTGGCCATCCAGTTCAAGGCCATCGGTAATACCATCATTGGAAAGTGCTCCCAGAATAACGAAGCCTATGCTTTGATTGGAATCGAATGCTATTGGCAAACTTTCAATGCGTGCGGAAAAATTTCCATCGGTGGCGTCAGCACTTTGCTGCACACTCGTGCCCGAACTGGATGTGTAGATATTGCTTGTAGTCCATTCGTCCGGTTCTTCTGACTGGATGCTGCTCCAGTTTTCAAAATCTCCGTTAGGAAAAATTTCACCTTCCACGTTGTTGTATATGAAAGTGATGTCATCCACCAACACCCAACTGTTCTCCTGTGCAATTTCCGGATCCGTATTGAACATCAGAAAGCCAAGTGCATCCGGCATATCGAAACCTGAATAGGTCATGGGAATAGAGTAGCGCACATATTCAGTTTCAGCGCCAGTGAGCACATGAAATGCAGTGGAAACAGGAAAGCCGCCAGAGTAGAGAAACACACCGAACAATGCAGTGTCGAGGAGTTCCATGCTATACTTCGCATAAAACGCAACCGAATCGGGAGTGCTGCTGAAAGGCAAGGGATCAGCAATGCCCATTTCGCCCGGAGTGCCAAGTGAGATGAGGCCGGGAAGGTTGCCGCCCTGTAAAACTGCTGTTGTGAGTTGTGCTGCAAAATAGCCTCCGTGAGCATCGGAAGATTTTATCACGTTGGGCGATGCAACACTGAAATAGCTCTGGAAATTTGTTGTGAAGAACGACTCAGGATCTTCCCAGTATGTGATCGTAGTCCAATCTTCAAAACTGGGATTGGGCAGAAGTTGAGAGGTCAATGTGAACGGTCCAACCGCAAGGCATAGAACGAATAGATTTCTTTTCATGATAAATTATTTTTTGATTGATGATGGAAAATTTGCAGGTACAAAAATCAACAGTCTAATCCTGTTCAAGGATTATAAACAAGGTTTGATTAATTCATTTGTGAAGTCGCTTTCGGCCACTTCAATTCTGAATATTTATAGGTTGAATGATTTTGCGAACAGGGAGATATTAAAATTATGCAACCATGAACCAGCATTTACCTAAACAACACCACATGTCCGAAGTACAACCGCTCCTCATCTGAGCCATGCAGTTGAACAATCACCTGCCAGTTATAGGCATCGTCTTTTGCAAAGTATCCTCCATCGCGCACGTTCCCGGTCCATGCTTCTTCGGGGTTTTCGGTTTCGAAGATTACCGTGCCCCAGCGATCAAAGATTTGGAATTTGTAGCGTTCAATGAACGCAGTTCCGCTCATCACCGGTCGGAAGTATTCGTTGATGTCATCATCATCAGGTGTAAATGCATTGGGTACATAAATATTGAAGAGATCATCAATCACCACCACATCGTTTTTGTTGTCTACACAACCGTGCTCGTTCCACACGGTAAGTGCAACAGGCCAGATGCCGGAAGCGGAATAGGTGTGTTGAACATTCGGTTGTGTGGCTTCAATACCATCACCAAATTCCCACGCCCATTGGTAGGCATCGTAACTGTCATCGTAAAAAGAAATCACGGGTTGGTAAATGGTGGTGACATGAGGATCGAAATCAAAATCAGCAATAGGAAGATTGTACACTTCCACATAATCATCCACCATCAAGGTATCACTGCAACCGAAATCGGTAGTGGCTATGAGTGTGATATCGTAGATACCGGGAGAATCATATTCGTGTTGCGGAGTGGACGAAACACTCGTGCTGCCGTCACCGAAATTCCACAAATAAGATTGCGCACCGCTGCTGGTGTTGATGAAATCCACTAGCAAATCCACACAACCATCCAGAGGTGTGGCAGAAAGTTCTGCGGTGGGTAGCGGATAGATATTGTATTCCGCATTGCTTGATGCTGTACATCCGTATTGGTTCGATGTTACCAGTTCAACATCGTATTCTCCCACATCCGGGAAATTGAGAACAGGCGTGGTGATGTCGCTGTAAAACGTTCCGTCCACTAACCATTCATACGATGTAGCATCAAGCGAGAAATTGGTGACGCTTACATCCTGCGGGAAATAACACGCCTCGAAACTTGATAGCACAAATGCACTGGTGGGCTGCGGACTTACAATCACATCCATCTCAAATGTATCTGCACACAACTGGATATTCTCGACAATGAGTGTAACGGTGTAGAGCACGGGATCACTTCCCACGTTGTAATAAGTGTTCGATGGATCTTCATCAATATCTGTATTGCCATCACCAAAATCCCATTCGTAAAACAAACCACCGTTTGTTGAATTGGAAAATGCAATTGTGAATGGTGAACAACCCACTTGATCCGGAATAGTAAATGAAGCATCGGGCGCATCATAAACATTCACCGGATGTGTGATGCTTGATGTGCAGCCGTTCAAACTTGTGCCGGTAAGTTCCACATCATAAGATCCGCTTATGAGGTATTGATGCGTTGGATCAGAAAGGTCACTTGTTCCTCCATCATCAAAATCCCATGTGAGACTGATTGAGTTTCCAGGATCAGCATCGAACTGTACGGATTCATTCGCGCATAAATTCACTACATCAGTTGTGAAGTCAATGACAGGTGATTCAAAAACTTCGATGGTGATTTCAGTGGTATCGAAACTGCATCCGTTGTCCACGTATTGGTGAACCGTGTAGAAACCTGCGTCAATAAATGTATATGTCGGATTTGGATTTGTGGTGAAAGGCCCATCGTCACCAAACTGATATTGAATAACTGTACCGCCTTCGCTGAAATCAGTGAACTCAACGGTGAGGGGAGAACAACCTTCAATCACATTTGTATTGAAGAATGCCGTGACGGTGTTTGGAAGAACAGTGATGATGTAATCGCTGCTATCAATGCCGCATTCGTTTTCGAGAAATAGCCAGATGTTGTAATCCACAGGAATAGTGTCTGCGAAGAACACATGAGTGCCCGGTTCTTCCAGTGATGAAGTGGAGCCGTCACCAAACTCCCACAGGAAATAATCAGGATTGCCGACTGATATGTTGTTGAACACAACGGTGAACGGGGAACAAAACACATCGAGGTTGGTCCCGAATCCGGCAACAGGTTGCGGATAAACTGTTACTTCATCATCGGCCACATCACTTCCGCAGAAATTGGTTGCGGTGAGTGTGATAGGGTAGGAGATGTCATCAGCATCCTGATAGTATATAACAGGTGCTGGAACAGGATCACTGCTTGAACCAATGGTGAGGTCCCACACATAAGTAAGGTATTGCCCGATGCTTAGGTTCTCGAATGACACGGTGAGAGGAGCGCATCCATCAGCTGGAAGAAGATTCAATATCGCTGTAGGCGGATCAATAATTTCGTTTGAATTCATTGCAGTATCCGCACAACCGAATGCGTTTGTTGCAACCACTTCCACATCGAAAATTCCTTCGTCAGGATAAGTGTAAGGCGGATCAATTCCATTCGCAGTAAATCCATTACCGAAGTCCCATGCATAGTTTGTTGCACCACTTGAAGTGTTGATGACATCAATGTTCGAATTGGTACAGCCGAGTGGAGCAAGTGTGAAGTTGGCTACAGGTACAGGATGAACAGTTACAGTTTTGAAGGCGGTATCAGCACAACCGGTTCCGCTGTCCATGTACCAGTAAAGCAAATTGTAAGTGCCTGTGCCTATTCCTGGATCAAACGTCCCAAGGCCAGCGTTAATGATGCCTGTTCCCTCCCATATTCCTCCGCTTGCCGGAGAAAAACCAGTGAGGTTGAATGGATCCAGATTCCCACATACACTTTGGTTTGGCCCTGCTGCCACAGCGGGAGGAGCGAGCACTGTTATTTGTATTTGGTCACTCGTGTAGCAGGTACCGCTTCCATATTGAAGTGTAATAGTGAATGAACCTGTGCCGGAAACAATGGGATTGAACAAACCGGTTGCTGCATTGGTAATTCCGGTTCCGCTCCATGTACCTCCGGTTGCAGGCACGTAGCCCGAAGGAAGAAACACTCCTTCGTTCTGGCAAAGCGTTACATCAGGTCCCGCACTGGCAATCACCGGAACATTCACCGTTACGGTGATGTTGTCGGAATTATCGCAACCAGTGTTATCTGTAAATGTGTAAGTGAGATTGTAAACACCTGCACCCGGTGAAGTGAATGCACCCGTTGGTGTTACACCCGGTCCACTCCATGCACCGATTCCACCCGGGCCAGTAGTCGGTGTAAATCCTGTGAGTTGCTCCACGATATTCTGGTCACACAATGTAAGATTATTTCCTGCATTCACCACCGGCAATTGATTCACGAAAATGGTCACCTGGTCTGGATCGCTGCAGTTGGTGCTGTCAACAATAAGTATGTTGTAGGTTGTAGTTATATTCGGAGTGGCTGTTGGATTTGGGATAAGAGAATTGCTCACAGTTCCTCCCGACCATGAGAAAAGGATGAGCCCACCATTGGGACTTGAACCCGCAGCCCCAAGTTGAACAACATCTCCCGAGCAAATGGTTTGATCAGGCCCTGCGTCTGCTACTGGGAGAGTAAGTACTTCCATTACCATCTGGTCACTCGTTTGGCAAGTGGCAGTGCCGATGGTGTAAGTCAACGTATAAATTCCCACTGTTAGTGGAGTGAAAAGTCCTCCCGCAGTAACCAATGGTGAACCGCTCCACGTGCCGCCCACTGCTAGTTGAACGGAAGCGGTATTGAGGCAGATGTCATCATCCGGTCCGGCATTCGCTGGGGTTGCATCCGCAACATTCACTGTAATAACATCGCTGTTGGTACAACCACTTGCATTCGTAAACGTGTAGGTCAGCACAAAACTTCCCACACCGTTTGGAGTGTACACACCAGCAAGGGTCACGTTCGCTCCGCTCCATGTTCCACCTGCCGGAGAATACCCGGTGAGCGTTGCGGGAATGGGTTGATTGCACAATGCGATATCAGGTCCCGCATTCACCACAGGCAATGAACTTACTGTAATCAACACTGCATCATTACTTGTGCAATTGTTGTTGTCTGATACAGTAAGAGTATAAGTGGTGGATGAAGCAGGAGTAGCTGTTGGATTTAAAACATTGCTTGCCGAAAGGGTTCCCGCATTATTCCATGAAGGCGTGCCGTAAGGTGTTTCACCACCACTCACTCCTCCGTTCAACTGCACATTTGACCCTGCGCACATCGCCTGATCCGAACCTGCATTCACTACAGGAAGAGGATGAACTACCACCGTGATTGGATCTGTAGTCTGGCATGAACCTACTCCCAATGTGTAAGTGAGGGTGTATGTATTTGGTGTGTTTGGCGTAAATGATCCACCACTGGTGATGTTGGTTCCGCTCCATGTTCCACCGGGAGTTACGGGCACAATCGCAACCGGTGTTGTGCTTGCGCAAAACTCAAGATCAGGCCCGGCATTCGCTGTGGTGGGAGCAATTACAGTGACGTTCATGTTATCACTGTTCACACAACCGCTTGCATTCGTATAGGTATAAGTAAGAGTAAATGTTCCGGTGCCTGATGGTGTGAAAACTCCTGCCGGTGTAACGTTTGTGCCACTCCACAATCCGCCCGCAGGAGAATAGCCGGTGAGGGTTGTAGCAACAGGTTGATCACAAAGTGTGAGATCAACTCCTGCGTTTACAACAGGCAATGCATTCACCACAACGGGAACAGTTCCGCTCCCGGTGCATCCGTTATTATCAGTTACTGAAACGGTGTAATTATTTGTTCCGGTCACTAATGGAGTGGCGGTTGGATTCTGAGTGTTTGCACCGGTGAGTGTTGCAGTTGGTGTCCAGCTCCATCCGGAATAAGGTGCTTCGCCACCGGCTGTATTCGCTCCTATCACAACTGACTGACCGATGCAAATAGTATAAGTGCCTGCCGCTGTTGGTATAGGAAGTGGGTCAACTGTAATGGTAAGTTGTTCAGTGTCGCTGCACGTTCCATTCGATGCCGTAACCACATATGTACCGGTGGTACTTGTTGTAACATTCACGGTGGTGCCAGTTCCACTGCTCAAACCATTTCCGGTCCATGTATAAGATGTTGCGCCTGTTCCGGTGAGTGAAAATGTTTGTCCCGCGCAGATGTCGTTGTTCGATGCAGTGGTTGTGATGCCTGCCGTTGGAATAGGATTCACTACGATACCGGTGCTCGATGATGCAGGACCACAAGCATTGGAAGCTGTCAATCCAACAGAATTAGTACCCGCAGTTGCGTAAGTGATTGCTCCCGGATTTGCGCTGCTGCTCGTTGCAGGACTTCCACCCGGAAATGTCCAGGCATATGTTACGGGTGAGAGATTGCAAGGGTCAACTGTGGCCGATGGTGATGTGCTGCCACCTGCACAAATTGTGGAGAGCGAAGTGAGGCTCACCACCGGAACAGTGTTCACCGTCACCGATTCATAGTCATTAAAAATGCCACATGAATTCTGCATCTGAAGGTTGATGGTGTAAGTACCGACAGAACTCAATGTGAACTGCGGTTCAAGAGCTGTTCCTCCGCTGTTGCTATATGCACCGTTATCAGGATCGCATGGCAAATCGCTGTAAGTAACATTCCAGACAGTGCTCACACTGCACGGCACACCGTTGTTCGATGTGTTGTCTGTTGTAACTACCATCGGTACGCACCCAAGATTGCTGTTCACGGTGAACACCGGTGTGGGGGCTGTTTCGATACAAACAATTTGTGTGGCAGTGCTGGTTCCACAAGGATTGGTTAAAGTGAGGGTGACAGTATATGTGCCCGGATTCGCATACACATGGGATTGATTTCCGAGGTTGGCACCTATAGCAGTATTCGCAGCACCACTTCCGGGATCACCAAAATTCCAACTGTAGGCAGCGTTGCTGTTGCAGTTTACTAATCCATAACCGTTGAAACTGGTGTTCACCATGGTAACAGAGGATCCGGCACACGCTGGTTGGGGGGTTGCATAAAATGATGCAGCAGGAGGGGCGCCCACTTTCACTGGTGATAGTGTTGCAACTGAGGATGCACAACCATTGGTAGCGGTAATGGTGAAGGTGTACCAATTATCGGGGCACGAGGATTCTGTATAAGTGTGGCAATATTCAGCAAGCAAACTTGGATGGTCAATCGTGAGAGTGGGTGATCCATCTCCAAAATCAATTGTGTAAATCGTGCTCGCATGGTTCAATTCGTAATTCGACAAGTTGAAACAGAATTCAACCGGACCACAGGCGGTAGTGCTTCCATCACTTCCCACACCCACTCCCGGGTTGGTCACATTGAAGACATCAAACGTTGCTGAATTCGAGCATCCGTTTGTGCCTGTAATGGTGTATGTTATTTCATAAACTCCCACACCGTTGTATGTGTAGGCAACGCCTTGCGGTGCGGTAGCACCTGTCCAGTCCGCAGTGCCATCACTTTCCCAGTCAATAGAATAGTTTGCATTGGTGGCCGGAGTGCTGGCATCATATATAGTGAGCAGAAAGTCATCTTCCCCACTGCATTGCTGAAAGGTGGTAATGGGATCGGAAAGAACAGGATTGGGGATATTATCAATCTGAATGTTGTCGGTGAATGTATCCGTGCATCCGTTCAATGCGGTTACGGTTACTGAAACATCGAACGTAACGGTGCCGCTGCCATTGGTAATAAACGTGTGCGTTGGATCTGCAATAGTGGATGAATTTGCACCGCCCGATGCGGGGTTATCAAAATCCCAATCGTAATCGCAACTGGGACATGCGGAGGCGGTGCTGTTGAACACCACAGGAGTATTTGCACACTGGCTGTTGGGAGCAAAAGTGAAGGCAACGTTGGGAGCGTTCAGGACAGTAACAGTCATGGAAGAAGTGACGCCTCCGCAACCACAACTTGTAAGTGTAACGGTATAGGTGGTAGTAACTGTTGGCGAAGCGAATGGATTGGAAGCGCTGCCATCGTCCAGAGTCGCATCGTTGTCCCAGTTGTAGTTCACTCCGGGGCAGGCATCAAATGCCGTTGGGTTGCCACCGATCTGCACACTTTCACCGGCACAAATAGTAACACCAGGTCCGGCATCGGCTTCGCATTGTGCAAAGGCCTTTTGCCCGCAGCACATTGCAACCAATAGGGTGGAAAAGAATAAAAAACGATTCAAGGAAGTTCAGTTTGTTGATAGGATGTCAAATGTAAAACTGGTGTGATGGAAGCAGTTAAGGTAAAACACCGATTCATCAACACCGCTTGGACGTAAAAGTGGGAGGTAGGGTTGTTTCTTAAATGCGAATTGAAAATTGAAAATGGGTAATTGAAAATTGAAGCCACAGCGCCCCTAATTCATCAACGCTATCGCTTTTCTCTCATGAAAGAGGTTTACCGGCTTCCGAAGTGGGAATTACTAAGTACGAAGTAGGTGTGTTTCCTCAAGTAATTCTTTTTTCTTTTCAACGAGGTAGAGGTAAAGTGGAAAGGGGCGGGCCATTCCCAATGGAAGGATGAGCACCCAAATCCATCCCACGTTTTTCACCCCAAACTTTTTTGCAGTGAAGTAACTCAAGCTGAAAAAGACCCTGACTACTATCAACAGTTCAACTACAAAAGCTGTGGAAATGCGGTTGTCGAATATTCCGTTGATGGTAGCCGGGGTGTCAAGTCAAAACAAGATGTTGCCTTTTTCTATGAACTCCTGCGCTACCCAAATGTTTGGAACAATAATGCCTGTGATGACCAGTATGAGATAAAAATTTTTCTTCGAACTTGTCCAGTTCTTTTGTCAAAAAATCGTCAACCAATTTCATGACTAGACAAACAAAAAACAACCCCCGCTCATTTATCATGGCGGGGGTTGTTATATCAGATAAACTGAGAGCTATTCCAACTTCAATCAGTTACACACCAGCCCGAATTCAGATGTGAAGATGAGTAAGTCGCCCACGTTCACCACACCGTTTCCATCCAGGTCGGAGTCGCAGGTATAGAGGCAAATGTCTGGGCAATTGGCCAGCGGATTGAAATTGGCCGCGGCAGCTTCGGTACATCCCGATACAATATCACCCAGAGCAAAAACTTCCGTTTGGTTTGCACCTCCACTTATCACGTTTTCATTATCGTAATAGGTCCAGCTTATTTCATATGGAAAGTAGCCTCCTGTCACCGTAATCTCATAGCACCCATCATTGAGGCAAATTTTGTCGATCCCTGTAAGGCCGCTACCCAATTTGCCTTCATAAATGAGTTCACCCGTCCAGTTGGTGAAAGAAAAAGTGGCACCGTTCCATCCGTCACCAAAAGAATCATTCTGCACGAAAGTTGCGCAATTCCAGTAGCAGCACTCCCCGTTTTGGGTAGTTGCAAAGGGTTCGTAGTTGCAGGCATCGTCATTGGCACAGCCACTGTAGCAGCAATCGCCCCCGAGACCGGTATATTGATCAAACGGGGCGCCACCACTTGCCGCAGTCACCATGCCACCACCCGGCAGTGCATTGTGCAAGGTCCATGAAATTTCTGAAGGGAAACTTCCGCTGCTCACCACCACCTGGTAGCAGCCATCCGGCACGCACACCCCCACTTCGCCATATCCACCATCAGCCAATGTTGTATTGATATACCAGGTGCCATCGTTGCCCACCAGGGTGAGGTATGCACCGTTCCACCCGTCACTGAAGGAATCGCTCATGTAGAGAATGGCACAATTGCCATAACAACATGAACCGTCATCACAGTTTGCATAAGAGTTGAAGTTGCATGCAGAGACGTTTGTGCAACCGTATTCGGGTATGCCGAGCGTAAAGTATGGGCTGAATCCTGCATCGCCACCGGTGAGGTAGGTATCAAGATCCTCGTAAGCTTCCCAGTGAATTTCATCGGGATAGAGTCCCTCCGATACGAAGATGTAATAACATCCACCCGGAAGACAAAAGTTAGTATAGTAACTATAATCGGTGGTGAAAGTGGCCGAACCCACCGTATTGTAATTCCAGTCATATACGTAGAGTATTGCCCCGTTCCACCCGTCACCGTAAGAGTCGTAGAGGAAAAGATCGAGGTACGTGCACAACTCCTGGTCGGAGTCATTGCCCACTTGCACAGGGCGCATTTCAGAAAGTGGCACGGGTTCGGATGCAAAAGCACTGACAGAAAAACTTGCAACGAGTGCAATACAGCAAATGCTAGTAAAAAGTGTTTTCATGTTAAACTGTTTTTTGAGATGAATTGAATGATGTAAATGTAGGTTTTATTTCAAAACCACTCAAGCGTATTTCAGCCTATAGATGATGTATGTTCATGAAAAAAAACAACCCCCGCCCATTTTTCATGGCGGGGGTTGTTATATCAGATAGTCTGCAAATTTTTATCTCTCCACAATTACACGTTTTACTTCCATGTCATTGAGCGAGAAGAGTCGGATGTTGTAAATACCATCTTCAAGATTTCCTGTCTCGAAATTCACATTCACCGTTTCACCGGCTTTCACTGTTCCGTGGAAAAGCTGTCCGATTTTTCTTCCGGCCATATCGAACACATCCATGGTCAGCGTGTTGTTAATGGTTGAGGTGAAGCTGATGAAGGCGTTGTCCTTCGTTGGGTTCGGATTCACCGATACGATGTCGAAACTTCCCTCAACTGGTTTTTCAACTCCCGGATTTTCTTCTGTGCCGGGTGCTGCCGGAGTGAGGTCATCGAAGGATATGGTTTGCGACCAGCAAGTTGTGTTGTCGGAGCAATCCGTAGCACACCAGGTGCGCACTATTGTATAATCGGGACAGCAATTGTGTTCAAATGCAAGGTCGCCCGCACCATTTACTTCCAGCTCGCTTTGGGTTGATGCATCTACAATAAACCCATCGTGAGTAAACCAGCCACCCGAACCATAATTCTCGTTGAAGTTATTAGCACCAAATCCCACCTGGTAAGCAAATGCCAGATTAGATGGAGCGTGAGCAAGGTTAATGAACGAACCTTCATAATCGCCCCAGCCGGTAAGTGTTGATGAGTTGCTCATATAATAATACAACCAGTCGAGGTAGTTTACTCCCACCTCTACACAATCCGATTTATAATTGGTGTAATAAGGCTGCGAATCGAATGTGGGCCAATCCATACCATTTTCAAGCAACACGTTCACATAGAAACCACCGTTCGGGTTGTTCACGTTGAACAGGGTTGCAGTGATAGTAGCAGTGCCGTCACCATTGTCAATGTATTCGCCTTCCAAAAGCTGGTAGTATTTATAAGCATTGGGCACATTGAACATAATCATTGCCCAGTTTACAGGATAGTTGCAATCCGAATCCACCGCAGGAAATGCGGGAGTGAGGAGGCTACAATCGCCCTCACTTCCTGGTTCGGGCACATCGCCATAAAATTGTTCATTGTATTCTACCACCACATCATCATCGCAATTATCAGTTGCTGTTACAACAGGAGCTGCCGGCGCTTCATCTTGGCAATCGAGCACCAGGTTGGCCGGTGTATCGCTAAGTACAGGCTCAGTGTTATCGTTTACAAAAACAGTGTAGGCAAGAAATGATTGGTTGCCGCATTCATCAGTGGCGGTGTACACCACAGTATAATAAGCGTTGCCACATTCGTCAACGAACTCGTAGTTGATGTCGTGAGTCACCGATGCTGTGCCGCAGTTGTCGCTTGCAGTTACAACAGGAATTGCTGGAACCTCATCTGCACATTCCACCTCAACATCATCCACATCCTGGTCAAATGTTGGAGGTGTGTTGTCGTAGATAGAATAAGTAGTGGTTTCAGTGGCGGTGTTTCCGCAGGCATCCGTTGCAGTCCATGTAATCACAATCAGGTATTCATTCGGGCACTCACCCGCAATAATGTTGGTTGAAGAGGTTACCACCGCATCACCGCAGGTGTCATCGGCTGTTGCTTCATCGGTTGGAAGTGCATCATCACATTCAAAAGAATCACCGGCAGGCACATATGTGAAATACGGTGCCACTTCATCCACATAGTGAATGATGAACTGGATAGTTGTTGAATTTCCGCAATCGTCCGTTGCCACGAATGTGTAGATTTCCGTGTGCTCATTAGGGCAATCACCGGGAACAGATGCAAACGAAGGAGTAACTGTTACATCTTCATCACACACATCAGTAGCTGTGGGTGTGATAACATCTACCACAATTCCGCACGGTACATCAATTTCAAAACCTTCGATATTAAACACTGGAATTTCGGTGTCAGTGATAGTCACGGTCTGGCTCACTGATGTTGTGTTGTTGCAATTGTCGGTTGCTGACCAGATGTAAGTGTAAGTGTGCACACATGCATCGCCACCTTCAACAACGTCAAAATGAAGATCGGCTTCTTCATCACAATTGTCTGTGAAGATGGGTACGAGCAAATCGTAAAACGTTCCGCACTCAATGGAGAAATCTTGCGGGTCGAATGAGGCCACAGGAGGTACGTTATCAGTAAGCGTAATGATTTGTTCCACTGTTGCAACGTTTTCGCAATTATCCCAAGCATAATATGTGCGGATGTAACTGCCGGTGCATCCTCCCGATATTGGTTCATCGTCATAAGTGATGTCAACTTCATCATCGCAGTTATCAGTAGCTGAAACAAAGATGCCCTGGTAGTTATCGCACGGCAGGAATATTTCTATTTCAAATGGATTGAACACCGGTGCAGTATCATCATAGATATTGAATGATTGGTAGAAGCTGGAGAAATTTCCACACTCATCAGTAGCAGTCCAGATGCGGTAGATAAGCCCGAAGCAATCGCTGTCCGAAATCACATTGTCAAAGTAAGTCAACGATACATCACCACACAAGTCGTATGCTGATGGCTCGACATAAGGAAGATCGTCATCGCACTGAACTTCAAAATACACCTGGTTGTTTTCAGAGAAAATCGGTGCATCGTTATCCACGTAGTGAATCGTGTAGTAAAGAGGAGTGCTCACATTACCGCAAGAATCTGTTGCTATCCAGGTATAAACTTCAGTCCATTCGTTCGCGCATTCACCCGGTGTAGTTGCGAGTGAAGAAGAGATTTCAACTGTATTGCATAAATCGTATGCTGTTGGTTCTTCCACAAGGATATCCGTGTTGCAATCAACAGTGATTTCGAAACCGTCGCTGGCCCAAACCGGTGAAGTAGTGTCTTCGATGGTTACAGTCTGACTTACAGAAGTTGTGTTGTTACAGTTGTCAGTTGCACTCCACGTATAAGTGATGTAATGCACACAATCGTCACCTGATTCTACAACATCGAAATCAAGCTCAAGTTCTTCATCGCAATTGTCAGTGAAAATGGGAACAAGAAGATCGTAGAACGAACCACACTCTATAGTGAAGTCTTGCGGGTCGTATGATGCAAATGGAGGCGCATCATCAGTGAGGGTTATGATTTGTTCAAATGTGGTTGAATTGCCACAATAGTCAGAAACGTAATAAGTGCGGATGTACCTTCCAGTGCAGCCACCTGAAGTTTCCACATCGTTGTAATCGAAAAAGATGGAATCGCCCTGGCAATTGTCGCTGGCGGTGATGTAGATGCCCTCATAATTATCACAAGGCAAATCAATTTCAATTTCACCCGTTACAACAGGCGCGTTAGTGTCAACGATTTCAATTACCTGCACATACTGGCTCTCGTGGCCACAAGCATCAACCGCAACGAACATGCGATAGATCAATGTGTAGCATGGTGATTCGAATTCAACAACGTCAGTATGCGTGATAGCAACGCCATCACAGTTGTCCACTGCAGTTGGTTCGAGGTAAGGAATTTCTTCATCACATTCAACCAGTATGTAATCGGTTCCACTGGTAAATTCAGGTGCAGTGGTATCATCCACATAAATGAGCTGCGCTGCTGTTGCAATGTTTCCACACTCATCTTCCGCATAGAATGTGCGGATAATGAGGAAAGCCTGCGGGCAATCTCCCGCCACATCTTCATCGGAATATGTAATCGTCACTGATCCACAGTTGTCATAAGCGTATGCATTTTCGAAGATGATAGGTTCATCACACTCGTAGTTAGCAGTTGCAGGAACAAAAGAGAACACTGGAGGTGTGGTGTCGTCCACGTGGACAACGGTCACGCAAGTACTTGTGTTTTCGCAAATGTCTTCTGCAGTATAAGTGATGATGAGCTCATAACTCTGCGGGCAATCACCTGCAACAATCGCTGTAGTCCAGGTAAGCGTGACTTCTTCACCGCAGTTATCAATGGCAGTTACATCAAGATCTTCTACCGATGGAACGTCATCACACTGTGCATTTACTTCACCGGGACAATCAATAGCTGGCGGTGTTGTGTCAGTAAGAGAGATAAATTGGTTGGCCGTGGCTATGTTGCCACAATCATCCACCGCTGTGTAGGCACGGTAGTATCCGCCAAGACATCCGCCCGAAACGTAAGTTTCCACGTAGGTCACCACCACATCATCATCGCAGTTGTCGGTTGCAGTAAGAGGTTCCACTGAATCAAGATCATCGCATTCCACCCATAGGGTTGATGGATGATTTTCAAACACCGGTTCCGTAGTATCGTGAATGGTGATAACCTGTGTATGAGTAGCAGTGTTACCACATTCATCGGTGGCAGTGTAGGTGCGAATGATTATTGCGTTGCACTCATCACCGTCCGATGACTCAGAAAATCCATAAGTCACGTTGCTGCAATTGTCTATAGCCACAGCGGTTCCTGTAGGAATTTCATCGCTGCATTCAATGGTAATGTTTTCAGGCACGAATGTGAAAATCGGTGCCGTGTTATCCAGTACATGAATGTGCTGTATGCAATACGCGCGGTTATCGCAGTCATCTTCTGCAAACCAGGTGCGGATAAGTGTGTAGTAGCACGGGAAATCCCCTTCCATTTCTTCTCCCACATAAACGATTTCAACTTCGTCATCGCAATTGTCGGTTGCAGTTAGGTCTGAGGCAACGGCAAGAACCTCATCGGGACATTGTACAAATACATCACCGGGACAATTGTCGAATACAGGAGGTGTGGTGTCTTCCACATCAACTGTTTGTTCAACCACGGTTAGGTTACCATTGTCATCTACAGACCAATAGATATGTGTGAGCACCGTATTATTAGGGCAATCTTCATCAAATACATCTTCACATTCTGCATTCACATTCACGTCACCGTGACCGCTCACTTCTTCACAATCCACTAATCCGTGGTAAGTGAACCAGCCTGAAAGACCGTAGTTGCAGTTCTTGTTATTCGCACCTTGTCCAATCTGGAAACCGTAGTAGTAATCAGAAGGCATGTGTTCAAGAAAGAGGATGCTTCCTGCAAGGTCGCCTGCACCTGTTAGAGTGCTGAGGTCGTTCACCATTTCATAATAAGTCCAGTCTTCAAAGAGGTCCGGTTGAGCACAACCAAGATCGTCTTTGTAATCTCGACCGAGGGCTGACCATGTTGCCCAATCGGCAGCGTTTTCAAACCAAAGATTTAAAATCCATTGTTCGTTAGCATTGGTGTTGTTCACCACAGTTCCCAAAAGATGCGCAGTGCCGTCATTGTTCTGCACAAATGTTCCACCATTGGCATCGAACACAAATGCGTTCGTTGTCACCTGGCCATCGGCTGCAAGAACAGGAAGCCAAATCGCCCAGTCAGGACCGGGACCAACAGCTGTGGTCAAATCACAGGTGTTGGAAGGATCTCCTGTTTCACTGGTGAAGATGTTTACTTCTTCTTCGCCTGAACAATTGTCAAGCGCCCAGGCATCAACAGGACCGGGAACTTCATCAATGCATTGAACAGAAATTTGCGGATCGACACCGTAAATCACCGGACCTTGCGTGTCGCCTACTGTTATGTTCTGAACGAAGATGGTTTGGTTTAAGCAGCCATCAACCGCTGTGTAGGTGCGAACGAATGAATAGGCGCATCCTTCTTCAACAATTTCACTTTCAATAAATGACACTTCTACTTCACCGCAATCATCAACGAAGAGCGGTGCAGGGATTCCATCCAACTCATCACATTCAAGCACTACTACAGACTGACCTGCTACTAACACTGGTGCAGTTTCATCAAGTATGTGGATGAATGTGCTTTGTGTTTCTGAAAAGTTTCCGCAATTATCCACCGCCTGGAATACACATTCTATAAGTGCTACTTCCGGGCAATCCAAATCTTCAGGACCAGTGATGATGAGTCCAATTTCAGTGATCTCTGGATCCTCATCACAATTGTCGGTAGCTCCGAGAGGAATCAAATTATTCGCAACAAAGAATGCAATGGCTGCTGCTTCGAATGCCGCCTCTTCTTCCGGAGTCATTTCACCGTTGAGATAGGCATTGATTTCTTCAAGTGATACCACATCGCAAGTTGTGTTCACAAACAACGGGTCTGGCATGATGAGCACGGGGGCTTCATCATCCACATCACCGCCAGTAGTTGAATTCGGACAATTGCACGATGAACACTCTCCTGTATTGCTTACATTGATGATGAGGTTGATTGTAGTGCTCAATGGATTCTCGGCATCATCATCTGTTGAAACAAACGTGATAGTGTTTGCTCCAAGGTTGGCATTGGAACCAGTGAACGAAAAAATAATCATGGATGGATTACCATCAGTGTTGGTAGTCACATTCAACCCAGTTGATGCAGTTGAAACTACCGTTGAAGCAGTCTGCCCGATTTCCGGTGCAAGGAAGGTCACAGTAATATCAACGGTTTCACCAACACATACCGTCATTTCATTTCCCGTTGGGAAACCTTCTGCAATGGGCGGAACGTTTTCATCGCTGGCATCGAACTGGAGGCATTGGTTGTCTAGCCAGTCCACTCCATCATTATTTCCACCAGGTCCATCATAATCATCACCTGAATGGTCAAAGCGGCCAATCTGGATGAAGTCCACTCCATTGCCAGCATTGATTCCTACGGTGGCAGGGGTTCCACCAAAACCACCTGAACCGCCTGATGCGCTTCCAGTAGTCCATGCCATATCATCATAGAAGAATGCCACGTTATTTCCAACTCCAATCAGGGGGTCGGTTCCATCGGTGATAATGAGTTGGAAGGTGTTAGTGAGATTCGTTTGTTCGTTGAAATATCCCACTCCCACCCAATTGATATAAACTGCAGTTGGGGTAACGAGGTACCACACTTCTCCCACTCCGCCCAAATCCACATCTCCCCAAAAGGGCGCGATCATGATAAAATCATCGGACGGAAAACCAGTAGATGAAAACTGCCAGTAAGGATCAGTGAAAGAAATGTTCCCGTTGATGTTGATGAACAAGGAGGAATATGTATCGCCATAAAGATCGAATACAAATGGCAACACTAACTCATCCGATGAGCCATCATCCTGATCATCGCCACCTCCCCCCAGGTTTTCGAATGTGGGTTGGGTCCAGGTGGCAGGATCATGGGGAATGTAACATGCCCCGAATTCAGTGCTGCGCGAAGCGCTTTGCGCAATGATGGCCGACACATCAGGGGCATCATCAGGTAATGAAATTTGCACAGGTTGTGGCATCGCCATCTTAGCCTCATCACTTTGAGAAAGTGAGGTAAGTGACACAGAAATCAATGCAAGTGACATTAAAACAGCACTGAACAAAAAGTAAATTTTTCTCATCTTGAAAAAGCAATTTGGTTAATTAAGTACAATGTTCGGGAGGTTAAGTCCCGGTATTTAGAAATCCACAGTTAGCTGCAAAAAATTATTCGTTGATTCTTCGCTTCATAGCTCAAGCACATTTTTTCAAAAACAAAAAAAATCCCCCGGCTATGAAACGAGGGATTTTTCTTTAAGTATATCAACCTTGAGATCAAAATTGGAAATGATCGTCTGGCCATTGTAAGTAGTGCTTGCCAGTTTACGTTTTTGCAGGCACAGGTTCTGACTTCCGTTTACAGAAGTGGCTCCATCACAGGTTTTACTGATCTCCCAACCTAAACCAGTCGTGTGTCTGGAAAGCGTTTTCATTTTTCTGAAATCGTTTATGTTCAACACAACTTGCCTTTGGGAAGCGGTAGCAACACAGCCGTGCATTGCGGTTAAGCAGTCGCAGTGCACGGCATGTTGGCTATAAGTAGTTAAAGGCATAAATCTCTGTTTCAATTGGGTTGGGTTAAACAACCTGGAAAAGCCTGTAAGTTCAGCTTTTTTGCAGAGAGTAGAAGTCAGTAAAAATGTTTTCAGTCCTTAGTCACTTTTGAACTCAACGAGGTGTCTCGTTCAAAAGCGGGGCAAGTATATGGTGATGTTCGACTAAAATCCAAATTTAATCCATGAAATTTGTAATATGCCCGTCTAACCTGAATTTTCAGATTCGGAGAAATTGAAAATTGCTCTGAAAAAGGTTAACTCACCACAGCTAATTTAAAGGAATGATGAGCCTATTGACTCAAACACTTGCATTGAATGATTGTGCCTTCCAGCGCGTGACTCGCTTGTCAACAAGCGGATAAACAGGGCCAACTCACATGAATCTTGTTGTGACTACATCGTTTGTTTGTAAGACAGCAGCACTTCATCCCAATTGATGATTTGGAAAAAGGCGTTGATATAGTCAGGGCGCTTGTTCTGGTAATTGAGGTAGTAAGCATGTTCCCAAACATCAATTCCTAAAATGGGTTGACCCGATTTCTCAGCAATTTTTCGCATCAGTGGATTGTCCTGGTTGGGAGTAGAGGTAATGAAAAGATTTTTGTCCTGACCCACACAAAGCCATGCCCAGCCGCTGCCAAAGCGTGTTTTTGCCGATTCAGAAAATTGCTTTTTGAATTCATCCATAGATCCAAACGATGATGTTATGGCTGCCATCAATTCAGTCCCTGGCTGCTCTGCGCCTCCCGGTTTTATCCAGCGCCAAAACATGGAGTGGTTCCAATGCCCGCCTCCGTTGTTGCGGATCGCAGTATCACCTGACGTTACAGTTTGGAGCAATTCAAGTATTGTTTTCCCCAAAAAACCGGAAGAGGCTTCAATGGCTTTGTTCAAGTTGGCTACATAGGCACCGTGATGTTTGCCGTGGTGTATTTCCATTGTGAATGCATCAACATGCGGAACAAGAGCGCTGAATTCGTAACCGAGCGTTGGCAATTCAAAAGGAGATACACCTTGCAGTGATCTGTCATCTGCGCCTCCTGTGGATGTTGCCATTTTCTTTGGACCGCAGGAAGCCAATGGTAAAAACACCAGTCCAGCCGCCACTGTACCGGCTGTTTTCAGAAATTCTCTTTTCTCCATCTTGAAATTTATTTTTGGATAAATTTATTAAAAGCCTGTTTAAAATTTTCTAATCAAAAGTTTTATAGCGGAGAGCTTAATCATGCCTTCTGTTGAATCCATGAGGGTTCGATACCTGCGCAGGGCTGCGAGGTTGCGCCCTTTTTTCCTGCGAACTTTTTCTCTGAGGACATCAAGGATAAAATCTGTTATTTCTTCTTCATTCCACTTTCTGAAATAGAAGTAGACAAGTTGCCACTTGGGATACTTATCCGGCAAAAGCCTCCATTGACTTCCGGTCTTTGCAAGGTAGAACATCGCATTGATAATTTCCCTGAGTTCGTCTTTCCTTTTCCTTTCAATCTGAGGCTTGTGTTCTTTAATTTGCTCCCATGGGGTGGTAAGGTCTTGTTTGAGTACATCTTTTTTTGAGTGTTGGTAAACCCCAAAAGAGATTTCTCAAACAGGACCTTGCTGGCACCGATAAACATTTCTCTCACCAAAATTTTAAACAGGGTCTAAGAAAATAACATTGATTTTTCTCTTTTATGGCTTCGGTAGGGGTTAAAGCGGTTATGATTCTTCCAACATTGTTCTTAGAAGAATTGCTATTACTTCTCACTCAAACTCCTCCACAAATACTTGCACGCCACCGTGCGGTAAGGTTTCCACGCCAATGATTTTCGTGTAAGTTTTTTGGCATCGGGTTTTTGTTTCCATCCATACAGTTTCATCATGGCGTTGCGCAGGCCCAGATCGCCTGGTGCAAAAACATCCATACGACCGAGGGTAAACATGAGGAACATTTGTGCAGTCCACACTCCTATTCCTTTTATTTCGACCAGGGCTTCAATCACTTCATCATCACTGAGTGTTGCAAGATGTGCGAATCGTTGGGGGTCTTTTACAAAATGATTTGCGAGGTTAATAAGGTATCCTGCCTTCTGGTTTGAAATACCGAACACACGCAATTGCGCAGCATCGATCGGAGCAATTTTTTTCGGCTCTACGTTTCCATTGCACCATGTTTCAAGTCTTTTGAAAATGGTGTCCGATGCTTTTACTGAAAGTTGCTGCGAGATGATGCTTTCCACCAGCGCAGTAAAGTGTGCTGTCTGCAAATTAAAATTCATTGGCCCTATTCGGTGCATGAGTGTGCTCAACTTCGTGTCGGTCGTTTCTATGTGGCTCAACACTTCGTTGAAGTTCCAGTTGAGTTTTTTTGTTTTGGTCATATCGAATTAGATGATTGTCCGATTTCAGTCTTGACTGATTCTAATGATCAAAATTTGACAAACAAGCCGGCATGCACTTCCAATTGGTTCAGCGTTTTTTCATCCACCAACATGCGGCCGGCATTCAGCAAGGTTTCAATACCGGAAAGTTTAGGCTTGGAGTAGTGCACCTGCATTCTGAGATAGTGAAGAATTCCTGTAAGGTGATCTTGCCCGCGAAGGTTGCCGGAATGCCCTTCACTCAAACCGACAATCGCAGCTTTCTTGCCCATGAAATGTTTTGGGTGAACTGCATCAATAAAAGTTTTGAGGACGCCAGGAAAACTTCCGTTGTATTCCGGTATCACAAAGAGAAATTTATCAGCAGCTTCGATGTATTGTGCCACCAAAAGCTTCATAGGTTCAGTCCGCTTACCGTACACATCACTGAAAGCAAATTCATGGGGCAAATCGCGGAGACTTAGCAATTGCACTTCCTCTTCCCTTGTTTTCAGTATTGAGTAATAGTGCTGTGCAACAATTTCCGTAGCACTGTCCGGCCTGTTGGTTCCTCCTATAATAGTGATCATGAAAAATGAATTCGGTTCAAAGCTATGGAAGCGCAACGTTTGAAATGAGAGGAGGTTCATCCATGGTGTGGCACTTTGCGTGTATGCAAAAGTGTCCGCAGGACCCAGTGGAGCAACACTGCCTAACCCGCAGAAGGTACTATCAACGAAAGATTAGAATTTGTGCAACTTCTTTGGTATTTTACTGATGGCAGATTCCACTCTCTTCTCCCACAAATCTGGCTAACACGCGGTTGGATGACTCGTTGGTATTTTGAATCACTTCACCACTTGCACGTAGCCTGAAATTTCACCAGCTGCTCCGGTTCCGCATCCGCTACTATACAGCAAAATGTAGTAGTATGTACCGGACGCAATTTCGCGGTCGGTCCATTTGCGCGTGTTAGCATCACTTTCGAAAATTAATGCGCCCCAGCGGTTAAAAATTTTCAATACGTAATCCGAAAAAATTTGTGTCGCATCAAACTCACGGTCATTAGCAAGGAAGGGTTGCCACAAATCATTGTTGCCATCCGTGTTGGGTGATATGATGTTGGGGAATCGAAGTTGTGTGAGGTCAATGTCGAATTCATCGCTTTCTACTATGTTCACTTCACTTGAACCTACACATCCGTTTTCAACATTTGACACAACCACTGAGTATTCACCTTCGGCAGCAACTGTTGGTGATGATGTATTGCCACCGGATGAAATTTCGCCATTATCGGTTGACCATTGGAATGAGTAATCACCATCAGAAGGAATAACACTAACTCCGAAAATTTCGATAGATGGTGTAATACAGTTCAGCGTATCTTGAAGCGGAATGTTGAGTTGCGGAGCTGCAAAGTCGGATGTCACTTCTGTTGCATCGCTGGTTGTGCATCCGCTTGCGGGCTGGGTAACAGTAAGAGTATAAGTCCCGTTTTCATTGACAAGTGGATTGAGATCATTGTTTCCATTGATGATGTTGCCATCCGCGGTTGTCCAATTTATCAGCGCATTATTTCCGTCTGAAATTCCTTCCAGATTTATTTCATCCGAATAACAATTGAGTGTCACATCGGCACCTGCATCTGCAGTGTATGTAGAAAAATCTGCAATCACTTCCACAGACATTCCTCCGCTGCAAAACTCATTGAGGTATCCCTGCACAGTATAAGTTCCTGGTGCATCCACTGTAATAATTGCAGCATTGCTGCCTGATACAATGTTGCCATCATTGGTAGTCCAGGAAAACGTTGAACCTGGTAATCCACTACTCGCAGTGATGGTAGTAGTTTCATTGATGCAATTGATAAGGCTCGCTACTTCTGTCCCAACTTCGAACTGGTAGTTGCCCACCACCACTGTCTGGTCGCCAGCGAAGCACTGGCTGTCGTAATTAATAGAAATGGTGTAAGTGCCGGGAGTGTTTATTGCCATGTTTTCAGTTCCCTGCCCTGCACCCAGTTCGCCATCGGTGGTGGACCACAGGTAATTTAGGTTATTGAAAAAATTGCTTACCGCAGTCAGAAAAATCAAAGGTTCATCGCACGTGAGATAAGATGTTTCGGGCAAACTCACTTCAAGGTCTTCCACAGTCACGGTGATGGAATCGGTAAGTTGATTTCCGCATAAATCAGAAAATTCCACCGTGTATGTTGTTGTAACTGGAGGATTGGCAATAGGCGTTGCGCTGGAAGGATCATCAAGAAAATCGGAGGGTGTCCACAGGTAAGTTCCGTTGGCATTTCCAGCCACGCTCAGTTGTGTACTTGCGCCTGTGCAAATACTCACATTGGGTCCAGTGGCAATAATGTTTTCAGAAAGACAAACTGTTTGCATATTGAACGATCCACCGGTTGCACCGGTAAATCCCCAATAAACATTTGACCCACCGTCAAACACATTGGCCACAAGATTTACTGTGGCCGTAAGCCGCAGTTCGCAATCGAAATAAACAGCAATTTCACCTGTGCTCTGATCGCAGGTTATGCGCACCACATGATCTTCTCCATCTTCCGCATTGGGATCGAAGGCATCCATCTGAACCGGGGCTGCAATATTCCCCAAGGGGGTATTATGATTTATTTCTCCATCCTGCTCCATGGCAATGTGGTCATAAGGTGGATCTCCATACTCGGTGTTCTGCCAGGTATCAAATTCAATGGCGAAGGAATTGTCGAAGTTGAGGTAGCCCATGCCGCCACCGCTTTCGCCAATGGCATCCGTCCCCACTGTTTGAAGTACAAAGCACATTCCGTCAGCACCGGTGGCATCCATGTCACCAAAATTCATCGTGAACTGGATGTCGAAATAACCCACGCTTATTTGCTCGGCATACCACACTGTGCCATTCTGGAAAGTAGCCTCGGTAGTGAGTTGATAGCAATCTTCACCGATTGCTATTGCATCACCATTGAGAAAATAAGCCTGAGCAAATGTTCCATTGCAAATTAGCAGAAGAACAAAAAGAGGTATGAGTTTCATCAGTGCAAAGAAAGAGGAGGAGGGGGAAAGATCAAATGGCAAAAGCAATTGGCAAAAGACAAAGGGCAACCACTGAGGGTTGTACCGTAAATGAAAAAGACCTTCCAAGTTTTAAAACACGGAAGGTCTCGCATAGAGTTGAATTCAATTTCAATAGTAGATATTCCTGCGCACTTTGGCCACGTACTTGGCAAGCCGAATCACCTGTTTGGTGTATCCGAATTCATTGTCGTACCACACGTAAAGCACAATTCCTTTTCCATCGGGTGAAACGATAGTGGCCTGAGAGTCGAATACCGAACAGCATTCATTGCCAATGATATCGCTGCTCACCAGCTCCTCGCTGATGCTGTAGTAAATCTGGTTTACCAAATCGCCATCAATTGCTGCTTTGCGCACCAGGGCATTCACTTCCTCTTTGGTGGTTGAAGCATTTACATAGGCATGAATGATGGCAAGTGAGCCATTGGGCAGCGGCACACGGACAGCATTTGCAGTGAGTTTATTGGCAAGTTCGGGAATCACTTTTGTTACAGCTTTGCCTGCTCCAGTTTCTGTAATCACCATGTTGATGGCTGCACTGCGACCCCTGCGGCTTTTCTTGTGCATGTTGTCCAGAAGGTTCTGGTCGTTGGTGTAAGCATGAACCGTTTCAATATGGCCTTTTTCAATTCCCAGTTTTTCATTCACCACATAAAGCACAGGGCAAATGGCATTGGTGGTGCAACTGGCAGCGGAGAATATGGTTTCGTTTTCGATATCAAGATCACGGTGATTAATGCCGTACACGATGTTGGGCACTTCCTTACCGGGCGCAGTTAAGATCACTTTTGAAATACCATTGGCGTTGAGATGTGTGCTCAGTGCTTCACGATCCTTGTATATGCCTGTGTTGTCAATCACCAGCGCGTTGTCAATTCCATAATCGTTGTAGTTGACAGCGGAGGGATCGCTCGTTGCAATCATGCTTACACGCTGGCCGTTTACGATTAGGCATTTGTTTTCATAGTCCACGTCCACGGTTCCTTTGAAGCGGCCATGTACCGAATCGTTTTCGAAAAGTGCTGCACGTTTTTTTAATGAAACATCATCATTCTCACGGGTAACTATTGCCCGCAGTCGCAGTTGCTGTCCTTTGCCAGCCTGCTTCACCAGTTCTCTTGCAACCAGGCGGCCAATACGGCCAAAACCGAAAAGCACCACATCGCGGGGTTCAATATCGCGGCCATCTTCAAGCATAAAATTATGCAGCTTGTCGGCAAGAAACTCCTGTTGTGTTTTGTAATGGTCGCGTGCCGTCTGCCACTCGCTAGCCAGTTTACCAATGTCAATTTTGGCTGGTGCCAGGTCCATAAGATAGAGTTCGCGTGCCAGCTCAGAAGTGTCGAAAATGGAGATGGGTTTACCCACTACTTCCGCTGCGTATTTGTGCAGTCGGAGTATTTCAGTGATCCGTGTATCGGCCAGGTGGTTGCGGAAAAGTACCAGTTCAATAGATTTATCGAACAACAATTTTCCGGTGTAGTTGGCAAGTTCTACCGCAGCTTTTTCCTGTTTAACGTACACTTTCAGTTCGTTGCTGTAAGTTTCGGGTGCCAGTATGGTTTGAGACATTTTTTTGAAAATTTATTTAATGATGGTTGAATAAAAAAATAAAGTGTCGGGTATGCTTTTACACCGGAGGAACAATGACCCTACGATGAAAAATGCGGGGGCAAAAGTAAGAAGGCGTAATGGCTCTAAAGGGTGACGAACGCAACTGGGAATAGTGGAAATTCCACCAACGTGTGAAGATTTATGAACAAAAGTGGAACACGAGTTCAGGGACAAAACTGCCCGAAAATTCCAAGGAACAAGAGCAGGTCGCTAGTGTTCACCGTAAAATCATCGGTGAGGTCAATGAAGCAACTTTCCTCTTCGCCAAAGGCGCCAAGAAATATGAGCAGGTCAACTGTGTTCACTTGTCCGTTCACATCATAATCTCCACCGCAGCCGCTAGGTGTGGCATTGGCAGAAATGATTAGCTCCGTGCGTGTGGGCACTGCCCAACTTCCGTCTTCACTCCTCATTCTTATGAAAAGATAATGAATGCCGGCACCGAGTGCTGTGGTGCTCACGTTGCCGCAGGCCATGGCGGAGTCGCTGTAAGAAATCATTTTAATGGGTGTGGCAAGACCGCAACCGGGATCAAGGTCCCAGAAATATTCAGCACTGGAAAGGATATCGCGCACATAAACATTTTGGGACCGGGCAATGCCGTAGTTCCCTCCATCTTCTTTCAATCTGGTGTACAACAAATTTCTGCCTGATTTAAGTCCGGCAAGAGGCACATCAAATGACTCAGCTACCGAATCTGCTTGCGGGTCAATGGTAAATTCTGTTGCATTGCCATGCCCCGGATCGGTATTCCAGAAATATTCTCCCGATACAATTTGTGCAAACGGCAGGTAAGCCATCAAACAAAATAGCAGGCTCAGTGGTAGGTTCCTTTTCATCGTTTCGATTTTCATAAAGTTCATTTGAAAATCATTCATGTGTAACACCAATCACTGAAACCTGGATGATGGAATTGGCAGGATGAATTACTCCTCCCGTTACCGTTGCAGCTCGCATCACAGGAATATCCGGTTCGCCATCTTTTCTGTAGATGCCTCCACCGGAATACACTCCGATGTCATATCCACTTACCCCCATACCCAGGGCAGGACTGCCTGCCTGTAAGTGAAAATCGTGTAACCAACTGTATAGCCCATTGACGTAATTCACAAACATGGGATTGGTGTTGGGGAAGTTTCCGGCTCCGGGCAGGTTTGGATTCATACACAGATAGGTGATGTTGGCATTGACTGTGGAGGTGACATCAATCGTATTGCAATTGCGGCCTATCACTACATTGTTGGTAAATGTGTTTCCGGTTCCTGTGGAAACAATGGCTGTATTTCCATTCGAATTCCCCAGGTGAATGTTTTGAGTGATGAGGTTGGAGTTGACGTAATACATTATCCCGTTAAAAATGTTGTTTCGAATGGTGCTTGCAATAATGTTGGATGTTGCTGCCGTGGAAAAAGTGTTGGCACCAGGGCTGGTGAACAAGTTGCCCTCGATGAGGCATCCGCTCCAATCATCGTTTCCTGTAAAGATGCAATCATCAATAACGCATCGCTGCACGGTGATTCCTGTGTAGATATTTATCAGTCCATCGTTGGTATTGATCTGGAAAAGACGAAGGCCCATCACTTTTGTTCCCGCTGCGGAAAGTGTCGTGAGCGCAATGGTTCCCACTTGTGCATTGCCGCTGTAGCCACCACCGTTCACTATCCAGCCCGGCCCCAATATGGTTAGTTGTTTATCCACGTTAAAACTTCCGTAGCTCATGCCGGTGCCCGCCAGCAAAAGTGTATCGCCCGACATGGCTGCTGCCACCGCGGCACTCGGAGTGGAGTATTGGCCGGGATTGGGCGAAAGGTTATTAACGTTGTGAATGGTAGCAGTGAGAGTGGAGGCTGCAAGCATTGCAACCGACATCAAAATTATTTTAAAGTTTTTCATCAATGAGTTTTTTTGGTTGGAGTCAAAAGTAACGCTGAGCACAGTGAACAAGAATTCCACAATTATTCATCACCCCCAATCACTCAAGCCTCTTTCTTTGTACTTCACCAAAAAAAAATCAGACCGATATGAAATGGACACACATGATTTCTTTACTTGTTTTTCTTTTCTGCGCAGAAAACATGCTGGCACAACCTCATAAATACGATTGCCACCACTTCCGCAATCTTGGTGGCAAGAAGCAGCCACTAACCACGATGCAGAAAAGCATGATGAACGAGAGCATTGCGCGTAGCGACACATTTGATGTGGCGAACTACAACATTTGGATTGATGTGACAGATTATTCGGGCGGCTACATCAAGGCGCACACCACGGTTACTTATTCTCCCAAGATGAGCGATCAGCAATTTATCCGTTTCGATCTCTACCATTTGCAGGTAGATTCGGTGAAGGATGACTCCGGTCTTTTATCGTACACATACGATGAAGAATTCCTGAAAGTGAATTTTAGTTCCGTTCCTGAAATTGGTGAGTTGTACGATGTTACGGTTTATTACCAGGGCGAACCCTACCAGGACCCTGTGTGGGGTGGATTTTATTTCCAGTCGCAATACATATACAACCTCGGCATTGGCCTCAGCACTATTCCACCCAACTTCGGCAAGGTGTGGTATCCGTGTTTCGATTCATTTGTGGAACGTGCCACTTACGAATATCATGTAATGAGTTCCGGCAATTACAAAGCATGGTGCCAGGGAGATTTTACAGGCGAAGAAATTCTTGGGGACACGGTGATCAGGAGTTTCGAATTCAACCAACCTATTCCCACACATCTTTCCGCTATTGCGGTGGCCGATTACCAGAATTACGAATACACACACAATGGTGCCAATGGAGATATCCCGGTGACGCTGCGTGCGAAAAGTGCGAACATGAGCGGGATGCAGAACGTTTTTCAAAACCTGGGTTCCGCCATTGATGCGTTGGAGTATTGGTACGGGCCACATCCGTTTTCGCGAGTGGGCTATGCACTCACTACTGATGGCGCACTTGAAATTCCAACCAACATTGCCTATCCACAATTTATGACAGGGGAATCGCTTGTGGCCAATGAAGGTTTGTATTCGCACGAACTCGGTCACCACTGGTGGGGCGACATGATTACACCTCATGTGCACAACGATATGTGGCTGAAGGAAGGTCCGGCCGAATACAGTTCCCATCTTATGGTGGAATGGCTTAATGGCCAGGATGAATTTATTGAGTTGGTGAAAGACAACCAACTCTATGTACTCGAAAATGCACATATCAACGATAGTGGCTTTCAGCCCATGTCGCCCATGCCCGATGAATTTATTTACGGGGACCACACTTATTACAAGGGCGCATCAGTACTTCATAACCTCAGGGGTTATATGGGGGATGAACTTTTTCGTGAAGGAATGACAACCGTGCAGCAGGATCATGCATACGAAGACATTACGCCCCTGCAATTGCGCGATGCACTGGAAGATGCAACAGGCATGGAACTGGATAATTTTTTCGATGACCAGATATTTCTTCCTGGCTTTGCAACTTTCGTGGTGGATTCGTTTGCAGTGACCGAAAGCTCTGGTGAATATGCAGTGGACGTTTTCATTCAGCAAAAACTTAGGGAGTGTCCTCTTTTCCACAGCGATGTTCCCATAGACTTAACCATGATAGGGGCAAACTGGCAACGGCAGGATTACCTCATAGTTGCCGATGGAGAATTTACCCAGGTGGAATTGGTTTCCGGTTTTGTTCCTGCAATGATTGTTCTCAACGGACACAACCGCCTTAACCAAAACAGGATGGATTACGAGTTTGTAATTCATCCCGGAGATTTCCTGCTGCCCACACTTCCTTATGTCGATTTCAAATTTTACGATGAAGAAGTGGTGGACTCTGCACTCTACCGTATAGAGCACATTTGGAGTGCACCCGACAATGAGAACCTGGAGGAGGGTATTTATGAATTATCGTCCACACACTTTTGGAATGTGGATGGAATATGGTCAGCCAGCAACGACATCCAGGGCCGAATGAATTACCATGCTTCGGCTGAATATGATCTCGACCTCGATTTATACGAAAGCACCGAAGCCGATGCTATTATAGCATGGCGCGAGGATGCATCGCAACCGTGGGAGGTTTATACTGACTTCACATTGGAGGCAGGTAATTTATTTAACGGGGGCGGCTACCTGCATCTTGATGTGATGCGAAAAGGACAATATTCTTTTGCCAATGGCGATCAAAGTGTGGTAGTGAAGGAAGATGAATTGCTGAACAATTCATTCGAATTGTTTCCAGTTCCGGCCAATGATAAATTGACCATTCTCGGAGCTCATGATGGCAGTGAAACCTTGCTTTTTGAAGTGTGGAGTACTACTGGAAAAATGTTGTTGCGCTCAAGTGCAGCAGTGGAAGGCGTTTTTGAGAAGAACATCAACCTTGAAAATTTCACAGCAGGAAATTATTTGGTGCGAGTGAGAACGGCAGGAGGAAAGATGTTGGGGACCAAAGGTTTTGAGGTGATAAGGCAATGAGCATGATCGACATTTTTGTTTTGGGAGGCAATTGTTCAGGTAAACCCGGATGTATGGAAGTATGAAGTTGAAGTAGTTTTCTTTTTCTTTGTAGACATATCATAGCGATGCATTTCGTTTAGCTGGCCAGTTCAATCAATACCATCACCTAGTGCATCCAAATTTATTTGTTTCTTCCACTTGCTTTGTTGCTGCTTAACTGTTGCAAGCATGAACCAACGCCAGAACCCACTCCATGTGATTGCGGCCAGGTAACCAACATTGATGAACTCTTAGAATGGGCATTTTTCAATGAAGGTACTTATTTGGATTTACGAAGAAGAAACCAGACTGGCCTGCGACACGTTCATTGTAGTTATCAACTATCAATTTTCCCCTCCACTAGTTTCTTCAGTTCCATCCACTCATCGCGCAGTCTTGCGGCTTCCATAAAATCGAGGTCTTTGGCAGCGCGTTCCATTTTCTTTTTGGTTTGCTCCGTTGTTTTTTCGAGTTGTTCGCGGGTCATGTATTGCACCACCGGATCGGCAGCAATGCTTGCGGCATAATCCACCTGCTCCGCATAAGCAGGTGTGCGTTTATCAATCAAACCACTCTGTTCAAAAATGGTGGCTTTGCCTTTCATGATCTGCCGTGGGGTTATTCCCATTTTTTCGTTCCAGATAATTTGTTTTTCGCGCCTGCGTGATGTTTCATCAATAGTCTGTTGCATGCTGGCCGTTATCTTATCGGCATACATAATTACCCGTCCGTTGATGTTGCGTGCTGCCCGTCCTGCTGTTTGGGTAAGTGAGCGATTGCTTCGCAGGAAACCTTCTTTATCGGCATCCATTATGGCAACGAGCGAAACTTCTGGCAAATCCAACCCTTCGCGAAGAAGGTTTACTCCCACCAGCACATCGAAATTTCCTTCGCGCAGGTCGCGCAGTATTGCAATGCGATCGAGGGTTTGAACCTCGCTGTGCATATATCGGCATTTGATATTCATCTTGTCGAGGTACTTGGCAAGTTCCTCCGCCATACGTTTAGTTAGGGTGGTCACCAGCACTCTTTCGCTCCTCGAAATTGTATCGTGTATTTCGCCCATCAGGTCATCAATCTGGTTGAGTGAGGGTCGCACTTCAATTGGCGGATCGAGAAGCCCTGTTGGTCGCACCACTTGTTCCACCAGCACACCTTCACTCTTGCGCAATTCGTATTCAGCAGGAGTGGCGGAAACATAGATGACTTGCCGCTGCATGCTTTCCCATTCCTCGAAAGTGAGTGGCCTGTTGTCCACAGCAGAAGTGAGACGGAAACCATAATCCACAAGGTTCACTTTGCGCGAACGGTCGCCACCGTACATGGCACCAATCTGCGAAACCGAAACATGGCTTTCATCAATCACCATCAGATAATCATCAGGGAAGTAATCAAGCAAACAGAAGGGGCGTTGTCCCGGTTGCCTCCGGTCGAAGTAGCGCGAATAGTTTTCTATACCGCTGCAATAGCCCAGCTCCTTCATCATCTCCAAATCATAATTCACACGCTCTTCAAGGCGTTTGCCTTCAATGTATTTTCCATGTTTGTTGAATGCTTCCACCTGCACCACCATGTCTTGCTGTATTTCCCACATGGCCTCGGTCATTGTGGCGCGGCTGGTTACAAAAAGGTTTGCAGGATAGATGTTGATGGTTTCGTAACTCATTAGTTTTTTGCCGGAAGCTGGATCAATTGTTTCCAGCGATTCAATTTCATTGCCGAAGAAAACGATGCGCAATGCATAATCGGCATAAGCCAGAAACACATCCACCGTATCGCCATTCACCCGAAAAGTTCCGCGTTCAAATTCAATCCGTGTTCGCGAGTAAAGGCTGTCCACCAGTTTGTGAAGAAGGCCTTGCCTCGACATGGCCTGCCCGCGTTTAAGAGGAATAACGCTCTTATGAAATTCAATTGGGTTGCCAATGCCATAGATGCACGAAACGGATGCAACCACTATTACATCCTTTCTTCCACTCAGCAACGAGCTGGTGGTGGCAAGTCGCAGTTTCTCGATTTCGTCATTGATGTTCAGGTCTTTTTCAATGTAAGTATTGGTGACAGGTAGATACGCCTCCGGCTGGTAGTAGTCGTAATAACTCACGAAGTATTCTACCAGACTGTCAGGAAAAAACTGTTTGAACTCGGAGTAAAGTTGGGCAGCGAGCGTTTTGTTGTGCGACAAAACCAACGTTGGTCGTTGGGTGCGTTCAATCACATTGGCAATAGTGAAAGTTTTTCCGCTGCCGGTTACTCCCAACAAAGTTTGGTACTTGTCACCGCGAAGAATTCCTTCTGTCAATTGCTCAATAGCCTCGGGCTGGTCGCCCGCTGGCGAAAATTCGCTCTGAAGTTTGAATGGCATGTGTCAAAGGTAAAAGGAGCCACGCTAGGCGTGGAGTGGGCGGGGCGCAGTTGGCAGTTGACTGGCCATGTAAACGGAGATATTTAAACGCTCCACCTCCTGGCTGCCTAATGCAACTGCCTGCTGCAACTGCCTGCTGCTTACTACCAACTCTTAAATTCGCCCCCGAAATGAAATCATACTTCAAACTTTTTCTTGTTTTTCTTGCTATTGCAATTTGTATCACACAACTTTCCTGCGAAAAGGAAATCACTGTTGACTTGCCAACTGCGGCACCAAAAATTGTAGTGGAAGGAAGCATAGAACAAGGCCAGCCTCCCATCATTTTCCTTTCGTGGAGCCAGGGATATTTTGAACCCACTGATATTTCTTCCATTCAGGATTATTTCATCCGTGATGCTGTGGTGAAGGTGAATGATGGTGATGAAGAAGTAACGCTCACTGAAATCTGTACCTCTGAACTCACTGAAGAACAACTTGCGCTTATTTCTGAACTTTTGGGATTTTCCCCTGAGGAGATGGCTGCGTACGACATCTGTGCTTACACGTCATTGACGATGGTGGGTGAGGTTGGAAAAGTTTATTCGCTCACTGTGAACTACGAAGAGCACCATGTTTCATCACAAACCAAAATCAACAACATCGTTCAATTCGACAGTCTTTGGTTTGAAGTGATAAGTGCTGATCCTACCGACTCTCTTGGATTTGTCTTCGGTATTATCACAGACCCAGACACTGCTGGAAATGCTTACCGCTGGTTTGCAAAACGCATCAGTCATTATCCTGAATGGGAGAATTCATTAGCGGGAGAATACCAACAGGATCTTGCTGGTCAACCGGAAGATTTCAGCTACATAGCACCCAACGGAAGTGTGTTTGATGATGAGTTCTTCAACGGCCTCACATTCGAGTTTGGGTATTACCGCGATGCGATATTGAACAGCTACAAACGCGATGATTATGACATTGAACGTGGCTATTTCAAACGCGGAGACACTATTGCAGTGCGCGGATGCGTAATAGACAAGGGTGCTTTCGATTTCCTTTCATCGTTCGAAGACCAGCAGGCTTCACAAGGCAGCCCGTTCTCGATTCCATTCAACCTCAAAACAAATATCGTGGGTGGCTTAGGTGGATGGATTGGATACGGAGCGGTTTACGATACAGTGATCTGCGAGTAAATTTTTCTTCGTCTGTGGGTTCATGCATCTCCCCAATATTTACCGCATGAATCAATACCGAATTTTTCTTTTCGTTTTTTCCTTCATCCTTGTTTTTGTTTCGTGTCGTTCGAAAGACAGGATCATAAGCACTACAGAAGTGCCTCCGATTTCTGAGAATCCACTTTCGCAAAACAAATTATCCTATGTAAATCCTTTCATCGGCACAGGCGGCCACGGCCATACATATCCCGGTGCTACCAGTCCTTTCGGTATGGTGCAACTGAGTCCTGATACACGGCTTGAGGGTTGGGACGGTTGCAGCGGTTATCATTATTCCGACAGTATTGTTTACGGATTTTCTCACACACATTTGCAGGGCACGGGCATTCCTGATTACTGCGATATTCTTTTTATGCCCACCAATTACAAAATAAAAAGTGCAGAGAAATGGAACGATGCTTACAAATCGAAATTCTCTCACGAAAAAGAAAAAGCTGAGGTGGGTTATTACGGTGTTCATCTCGATGACTACAACATTGATGTGGAGCTGACCACTACGGAACGCACCGGTATCCACAATTACAAATTCGCGCCAGGAGATTCATGCCGGTTGTTTATTGACATGATGCACCGCGATGAATTGTTGCGGTACGACATCAACACTATTGGCGACACTGTTATCTACGGCTATCGCGTTTCGAAAGGTTGGGCCGAAGAACAATACTGTGCGTTCTATGCTGTGTTCTCGAAACCGTTTCGCGATTTCACGCAACTCGATATTCAAACTATGGAGATAGACAGTAACGGAGTGAAACACGAAACACTTGAACAGGTGCAGGTGTTTTCTGTTGCGTTTGATCGCACGGATTCACTCATGGTGAAAGTGGGCATAAGCGGGACGGATGAATATGGTGCGCAACAAAACCTATGGACTGAAGCACCACATTGGAATTTTGCGCAATACAAAAAAGCTGCGCAAAAAAAATGGCTTGATGTGCTGGAGAAAACTCCTTATTCATCGCAAAATCACGATGAACTCGTGAAGTATTACACCGCGCTTTACCACTGCTACACAGTTCCCAATCTTTGGAGCGATGTGGATGGTCGCTACCGCGGGATGGACAAAAAAATCCATACTGCCATTGATTATAAACGCTACACTGTATTCTCGTTGTGGGATACGTTTCGCACTTATCACCCACTTATGTGCGAACTGGAACCCGAACGCACCCGCGACTGGATTGTCACTTTTCTGGAGATGTACAAAGAGCGTGGCGAACTGCCGGTGTGGGAGCTTGCCGGCAACGAAACCTATTGCATGATAGGTTACCACAGTGTGCCTGTGATTGTGGAAGCTTACATGCGAGGCATCCGCGATTTCGATCATGACCTTGCGCTGGAAGCCATGGTGAAAACAGCCACAGGCCCGCAGCGGGAAAAAATTGCGTACGACAGTTTGGGTTATGTGCCCGCAGACCAATTCAGCGAGAGTGTTTCCAAGACATTGGAGTTTGCTTACGATGATTGGTGCATTGCGCAGTTTGCAAAGGCGCTTGGAAAACCCGATGTCTATGAGCGTTTCATAAAACGTGCGCAGAATTGGAAAAATGTATTTGACCCTGTAACGAAATTTATGAGGCCAAGAAAGAACGGTGGTTTTCCTGAACCTTTCGATCCATACCAGGTTGATTTCAATTATACCGAAGCCAATGCGTGGCAATATTCACTTTTTGTTCCACATGATATGGGGACATTGAGTGAATACCTTGGCGGGCCTGATTCTTTGGAGGCATGGCTCGACCGCATGTTCACTGCATCACCAAAAACAACTGGCAGAGAACAATCGGACATAACAGGATTGATTGGACAATATGCTCATGGCAATGAACCGAGTCACGGGCTTTCTTATTTGTATTTCGCAACGAATTGGGAAGATGGGGAAGACCACGCGAGATACATCAAACAAATACAAAATGAAATGTATGGAACGGGGCCTGAAGGACTTTGCGGCAATGAAGATTGCGGGCAGATGAGTGCATGGCTGGTGAGCACTATGCGGGACAAATACAATTTGGTACCTGGAACTATGCTACCCCCAATGCCAAGAAAAGTAAACATTCAAGGCCGAATGTTACAGGATGCGTGGACAATCAAAGACCATTTGGTGAGTCCCATTCCAATCATCCAAGGGCCACAAACATCTTTCACTGACGCGTGCACGGTAAAGATTTTTTCAGCAGATAAGAATTGTAAAGGGATGTGGGTAACAACCGCATTGGATGACCCACAAACAGGCGAAACCGTAGAGACTTATACTTTTTCGCCTGAAGATTGCGACTTCGAAGTCATGTTGAATTCGGATGCGACAATAGAGGCCGGTATGTTGGATGCGGATGGAGAACGATGCAGTAAACACGCCTTTGCCAAATTCGTATTGCGCTCAAGCAATCGAAACATCATTTCCACCTATCCTTACGACAACCAATACCACGCGGGCGGCAACGATGCATTGATTGACGGCCTGCGCGGTGGTGTGGATTTCCGAACCGGCACATGGCAGGGCTACCGGGGCAATCTTGAGGCAGTAATTGATTTGGGAAAGGAACAGCCCATTTCTTATGTAGGTGTCTCTTGTCTCGAAGAAATAAAATCGTGGATATGGTTCCCCTCAGAAGTGGAGGTCTTCATTTCGCATGATGGAAAAACATTTGCCTCGGCAGGGGTGATAAAAAATGATGAGCCTACCGACAACTACACCCCGCGCAAAAAGGAATTCAGCAAATCGCTGAGAGGAAGCGGACGCTACGTAAAAGTGGTGGCGAAAAATTTCGGGACCATTCCCTCCTGGCATTTGGGTGCGGGCGGGCAGGCATGGATTTTTGCCGATGAGGTGATCATTAATTGAGAATTGGTCACAGATAATTGACCATATCATCACGCCAAAAACAAGCAGCTTTCTTTTAGTCATGGTTTGTGACTTAGTTCCCTAAGAACGATAAGGAACTCCCTATGGCTTGTAGGAAACTCCTAACAAGTTATACGGAAGTGCCTGCGAGCCAGGGATGAGGGAGAAATGCCAATTAATTGCCAACTAATACGTGCCTGCTCTTTTGCGAAGCAACCACTCCAGGCACAGGAACCCGAGAAGGACTGCCAACAGCCAGCGGTAATCAATAATGTCTGTCAGTTGTTTGTTTTCGTAGGCAATGGCCACAATGTCTTTTCGTGCCTTGATTTTTTCTGCGAGTGAGTTCATGTCTGCGGGCAACACCATTTCACCGTTGTTTTCCACGGCAAACTGGTTGAGCAACCTATGGTCTGCCACAGTGTTCACGGTTTCAAGTTGTAGCGGAGTTACTGAAAACTCTCCCACTTCCTTCAGCAGTTGAGCACCGTTGTTCGCCTGTGCGTTGTAGGAATAATTTCCAGGAGGAAGTTGGCCGGCATCCAATCGGTATCGCGTTCCGGTAGGCGAAAAATTGTATCTGAATTCATTGCCCTCTTCATTCACGATCGTTATCGAAATTTCGCGGTTGGTGATAGGCTCGTAACTCTCGTTGTAAAGTTCCGCTTCAAAAATCACGTGCTCATTTTCCAGGAAATCATTTTTAGCATTGACGCGAAAGAGGCTGCGGTCTTCCTTGCTGGCCATGTATTGCACCATCTTGGTCACGATTTCAGAAAACTCATCATGTGCTTGTGTGTTCTGGAAAGATGTAAGTCTCCAGCGCCACAATCCTTCACCGGCTATCAATCCCACTTTGTGTTCACCCACTTTATTAAACGAGATAAGCGGGTTGTCGGTTTCGATTTGTCCCACACGTTGGTAGGCCAAAGCACTCACTCCCTGGCTGAATTCAAAATCGCCAAACGGTACTGAGAGCGGAGGCAGTTTACGCATATTCTCAGCCGTGCTTTCATTCATGGAAAAGAGCGAAAATTCTTTCGAGAAGATGCCGCCTACATCGGTGGTGCTGTTGCGATAATCGTTCAGTGCATAGCCCGTGTTCAAATCATTGAACGCACGAAAATCTGTATTAGCGCCCCACACAAAAACTGCAGGAATACCACTATCAAGAGTATTGCTAATGATACTCAAACCCGTGCCGCCCACCGCAGGCAACTGGTGAAAAATCACTAGACTGTATTCGGAAAGATTTCCTGAAAAATCTTTTTCCAGTTCTGCCTCTACCTGGTAACTCTCGTTGATAAGAAGGGCATCCTTTATGGCCGCCACATCGGGATGCGGTGCCGATGCCAGAATCAAAACCTTCTGCCTTCCATCCAGTACATCAATAAAAATATCCTTGCGATTGTTCGTAGTGGTGATTTCATTTTTTACCGTTGTCAGGGATACGGTGTATTTCTGTAGTCCCGTTTCTTTGGCATCAAGCGAGAGTGAAATAGTCTTGAAAAAGCGTTCGCCTGTAAACTGAATTTGTTCCGAGTGCAGCACCTGTCCTTTTCTCGAAACAGTGAGTGTTGAATTTTCACCGGCAGCTTTTCTTCCCTCTACAGTTATCTCTACCGGAAATTTATTTCCGAGGTATGCTATGCGGTTGTGAGCCACTTCGGCCAGCAGCACATCCTTGTGAACGGTGGTATCGCCAAGTGCAACAGTGTAAACCGGGCAACCGAGTTTGCGAAAGGAATAGACAGGATTTTCACCTCGGTTGTAAAGTCCATCACTTGCTACAATCAAAGCACCGATGTTGCTACCACTGTATTTATTGTAAACCTCATCCAGCAGCGTGGAAAAATCAGTGAGCTTTTCATCAAAACGCAAACTGTCAATACCCTCTGCCACCTGCGCCCCAAAATGGTAAGTGCGTATTTCATAGTCATTGCCAAAAGATGCGATCAGTGATTGGAGTTGCTGTTGGTATTCTCCCTTGTAGTAAGAAGAATCTTTCCCCACAACGAGCGACTCAGAATCATCCTGTGCAATAACAATGATGGGTTTCTGGAGATCGTTGCTGATGTTTTTGATCAGTGGCTTGAGGAGAAAAAATGCAAGTAGAGAAACCACTACTAAACGAAAAAAGCCCAGCAATGCTGCCAGTCTGCTTCCATAAGTTCGGTTGAACCGATCCCTGAAGTAGAGCGCACCTGCATATACAAGTCCGGCTAAAACGCAGAGTAGAATAAACCACTTGGGTGCTTCAGAAACTATGGACAATGGATGTGGAGTATTTTGTAATCAGAAATTGTTTCTCGTGTTTTTCAATTGTCAATTGTCAATTATCCATTGACAATTGATCACATGCTCATTCCTCCGCACACCTGTAGCACTTGTCCGTTCACAAATGTGCTCATGCCCGATGCGAGGAAAAGAGCGGCATCGGCCACTTCTTGTGGAGTGCCACCGCGCTTCATCGGTATTTTACGATACCAATCTTCAATCACTTTTTCATCCAGCTTATCGGTCATTTCTGTAACGATAAAACCGGGAGCAATGGCATTGGTTCGGATGTTTCTTGAACCCAATTCCTCAGCTATTGTTTTGGTGAAACCAATCATGCCCGCTTTCGATGCAGCGTAGTTGGCCTGGCCTGAATTTCCTTCCACACCCACCACGGAACTCATGTTGATGATGCTCCCGCTTTTGGCCTTGAGCATTGGGCGAATTACAGCTTTGGTAAGATTGAAACAGGATTTGAGATTCACGCGAATCACTTCGTCCCATTGTTCTTCCGTGATGCGTAGAAGAAGATTGTCGCGCGTAATTCCGGCATTGTTCACCAGCACATCCACGGTGCCGAATTCTTTCACTGTATCATCCACCAATTGACTGGCAGCATTGAAATCCGCAGCATCGCTTTTGTAGCCTTTGGCTTTCACACCATATGCACTGAGTTCTGTCTCCAGTGCCCTTGCTTTTTCATCGGAAGATGCGTAAGTGAAAACAATGTGTGAGCCGTGTTCTGCAAATTTGGTAGCTATGGCTTTGCCAATTCCTCTTGTTGCTCCTGTAACGATAGAAACTTTGCCTTCAAGCAATTTCATAGACGATGCTGTGATTTGGTTGCGGCCAAAGATAGGCGCGGCTACTAAGCATCAAAGCCCGACCGCATGGGACAAATTTCATGCGCGTTTCTGGATGGTCTCCACCAGAATCGTTTCAATTTCATCCAGCGATAAAAGGAGGGCTTCGAACGATGGAAGCACGAAGTATAAATCCTGCATCACGCTGTTGTCAAACCCTGTGTTCATGATTTCACGGATGTCGAATGGTTTGTGCACCACCTTGTCAGTCATGCAGTGGTGAGATTCAGCGTGCGATGAAATCAATCCCGCTCCAAAAATTTTTGTCTCACCATTTTCCATTATCAGTCCGAACTCCACCGTAAACCAGTAAACACGTCCAAGCATTTCCACCGCTTCAGGGTGATGGATATATTTCAAACCCAACTCACCAAAGCGATTGAAAAAATCAGCAAAAATTTTATGAGCAAGCAGCGGCACATGGCCGAACACATCATGAAACATATCTGGCTCGCTGATGTAATCAAGTTCTTTCATTTTCCTCAACCATGTGGTGGCAGTGAATTTTTTTTCGGCCAGGCAAGGAAAGAAAATTTCATTGGGCTGGATGTTCGGAACCACTACCAGCCCCCAGCCGGTTTCGCGCATAAGTATTTCGTTCAATTCAGAGAAATTCGGGATACTGTCCCTGCGGAAATTCACAGTTTTTTGGGCATTGAGGTATTCATGGCTTGCGGTTTTTGAAAGCCTCGCCATTTGGCGGTCGTAAAGGATTTGCCACACCTGTTTGGCTTCGTCAGTGTACTTGTTGTAGTCCTGGTTCAGTTTCAGTTGTTGTTTCATTTTGGATAAGTATTAAGCCGTTGGTTCAAAAACAAAAAACCCGGTAGCAATGCTTGCGAACCGGGTGGAGGAATTATGATGAATGCTCTTTTCTATCTAATCATAAACGCTTCACAAATGCCGGTTCTTGCCAAAGGCTTTGATAATAATTAGCGCAAGCGTTATGGATATTCATTTTCATTCATTGCAAACATAGGGCAACCAGTTGATACAGCCAAAATTCAATTTACCTCTCTGTGTACCTCAATCATCGTAGTGGTATTTGGGCAGTAGATTTCGCTGGAACCAGATTTTAAAAACCGGGTCGAGCACCAATATCTGCGGTTCGAAATCGTCAATGATGTCTTTGTTGCGCAGGGCATCCTTCGCCCTGTAAGTATTGGGGCCATTGCCCAATTCGTACTTGCGGATGACTTCGTTGGTGGTGAGTCGCCTTTCTCCGGCCATGATTGCCTTCAGAAGATTCAGTTGGATGTTGGTGAGCGACTCAATATCCCGGTGGTAAAAAATCGTGTTGCGATTCAGTATGCTCTCAAGTGCTACATCAAGTGTCTCTTCTGTAACGGTTCGTTGCGTATGCAACAAAACTTCCTGGCCGTATTGCTGAACGTAATATGGGAAATTCTCCATCCTCCGTGCAATTTGCGTGGACATGGCTGTACTGATATTTTTTTTATTCGCCTTGAACACCCGCTGGATAAATGGTATCCAGTGTTTTTCTTCAATCCTGCCCAGCATCATCAAACTGCCGAAGTGGTAAAATGGATTTTTTGAATTCTCGAAAACGTCCATCATCATGTGACGCCTGCTTCCATACAGGCAGTATGCAGTGAGTTGGTGCTTTTGCCAGTGTGCCCTCAATTTTCGCTGGAAACTGATGTCGCGATCGAAGTAGGTAATGTTCTGGAATTCGTCAATACACATGATGATGCGGATGCCTTTGGCTTTTCCGATGCGCTCCGGCAGGTCAATGATTTCAGAAAAATTTTTGCGGGCTTCTTTCAGGTCAACACTCAGCGACCATTCCTGGTCAGGCGTCACTCCAAAAGAAATTTTAGGAACAATTCTGCGGATAAACTCCTGGAATACTTTGATGCGCTCTTCCAGTTTGGAGGTGGTGGCCTTTACCACTTCTATCATCAGGGTTTCATAAAATTCCTTTTCGGAGCGTATCCCGAACATGTCCATGTAACAGAAGCGAATTTTTTTGTTCCGCTTCATCCGGTGCTCCATCTGTGCCACCAGCGAAGATTTTCCCCACCGTCTGGGAGCGATGATAATGGTGTTCTGACCACCTGCAAAATTGGATTCAAGCCTGCGCTGTTCTTCTTCGCGGTTGACAAAAAGTTCTGTCAGTACCTGTGATCCGTATTCGAAAATTACATTTTCATCCATGATGTGTCATGTGATTTTTAATTACCGGACAAATGTATAAACTAATCAGTTTATAACTAAAATGTTTATAACATATTTGTTAATAACATATTTGTTTACTTCCCGATGGGCTAAAGATTTGATGCCACAATCTCGGCTACGTCTTGCACGCTTATGGTTTGCTCCTTTTCAAAATGCTTTACACCATCGGTCATCATGGTGTTGCAGAATGGACAGCCCGTGGCGATGATGTCTGGCTCAACAGCCAGGGCGTCTTCAGTGCGCTCGATGTTCACTTCCTTATTGCCGCGTTCGGCTTCTTTGAACATCTGTGCACCGCCTGCTCCGCAGCATAGACCCTGCGCACGCGAGCGTTTCATTTCCACAAGATCTGCATCGAGTTGTTGTAAAACATCGCGCGGTGCATCGTACACATTGTTGCCTCTTCCCAGGTAGCATGGGTCATGAAAGGTGATTCTCTTTCCCTTGAATTCACCTCCGTTTCGCAACTTAATCTTTCCTTCGCTTATGAGTCGGTTGATGAGTTGTGTGTGATGAATCACTTCAAAATTTCCGCCCAGTTCCGGGTATTCGTTTTTGATTGTGTTGAAACAATGCGGGCAGCCAGTCACGATTTTTTTCACTTCGTATCCGTTGAGCACTGCTATGTTTTGCATGGCCATCATCTGGAAAAGAAATTCATTGCCCGCACGTTTAGCCGGATCACCGGTACAGGATTCTTCCTGGCCCAGTATGGCAAATGAGATGTTGCAGTGGTTCAGGATTTTCGCAATGGAACGTGTGATGCGTTTTGCGCGATCGTCAAAACTTCCGGCACAGCCCACCCAGAAAAGAATTTCAGGAACCTCGCCTGCCGCGAGGCATTCAGCCATTGTGCGCACTTTCAGTTCACTCATTTTTTCGTTATTCGCTTTTAAAAACCTGAACCTTCAATTCCTTCTCCACCAAATCAGTGAAGTGTCCTTCATAGCGTGTGGCTTGCACAATGTGATTGTCTATCCAGTGGTAGTTGCCACCGCGGGGTTTGCCGAAGAGAATGCCATGGTATTTGAATCCGCTTTTTTTCAGCCAGCGTTCCGTCACCTCGCGATGTGCTTCAGTGCGAGAAGTGAAGAAATAAATGATGTGGCCTTCATCATACCACTGGTTGCATTTCTGCAATGCATCGGGATATACGGCTGCATCTTCCATTCTTCCCGGCTCTTCGTTGGGAATGTCTTCGCCAACGGTTCCATCAATGTCAATCAAAAAATTCTTGACGTGTTCCGGCAACTTCGGGCTAATGGTTTTTCCGTCTTTTGTTTTTGGTATCAGTTTCATTTTTTCAATTCTTCCAGTTAGCTCTATCAGCCGCACTCATGGCCCATGGTGCACCATTGTTTTCAATGTTGTTGAACATGGCGGTGATGCTTTCAGGTGATTTCGATTCTTCCATAATCAGGTAACGCCTGAGATCAATGATGATGTCGAGCGGATTGATGTTTATGGGGCACGCTTCGGTACACGCATTGCAAGTTGTACACGCCCACAATTCTTCTTCACTGATGTAATCGCGCAGCAATGATTTTCCATCATCTTCCCATTTACCGGAATTGACATCCATCTTCTTTCCAACCTCTTCCAGGCGGTCCCTCGTATCCATCATGATTTTTCTGGGAGAAAGAAGTTTTCCTGTTTGGTTGGCGGGACACTCCGAAGTACATCTTCCGCATTCCGTGCAACTGTATGCGCCAAGCAACTGCACCCAATTCAAATCAAAAACATCCTTTGCACCAAAGCGTTGCGGTGTGCCATCAGTAGGTGGAACCGATGCGGATGGATCCAGCATCAGTTTCACTTCGCGGGTCACGCTTTCAAGATTGTTGAATTCTCCTGCCGGTTTCAACTTGGAATAATAGGTATTGAAAAACGCAAGGATGATGTGCAGGTGTTTTGAATACGAGAGATAGACAGTGAATGCAAGAATGCCAATGATGTGGAACCACCAGCAGATGCGCTCGAGTAATTGATAATTGACAATTGAAAATTGAAAATTGAAGTGTGAACTGACAGGAAAACTTCCAGCTTTTGGGTAATGCACGACTTCAAGCTGCTGCAACTCATAGTCGCAAGCATTCATCGTAAGGAATGCAGTCATCAAAAGAATTTCAATTATCAGAATAAGGTTTGCATCCGTGCGCGGCCAACTGGTCATTTCCTTCATCCAAAATCTTTTCAGTTTGAGCATATTTCTTCTTGCAAGAAAAACCACGCATGCAACAAGCACCAGCACAGCAAGTATTTCGAAACTGCCAATGAGGAAATCATAAAAACCACCCATGAACGCGAATACGCGATGCGTCCCAAGAACGCCATCTATCACAATCTCCAGCACTTCAATGTTGATAATGATGAACCCTGCGTAAATGAAAAAGTGCATGATGGCAGCAAGCGGGCGGGTAAACATCTTGCCCTGACCAAGTCCCACACGAACCATCATTTTCCAACGGTCAGATTTTTTCCCTTCGGGTCGAAATGGTTTGCCGAGTTCAATATTCCTTCTCACAAAACGGTAGCGCTTCCATGCAAAATAGCCGGCTACTAATAGCAGAAGAACAAAGAGAATTTGTGCGAGCATAACAGGAGTCAAACATAAAGATTCATGGTAATGACAAAGGCTGAACTGCGTTTAGCCGGGTCGCACGGACTCCTGAATTATGGTGAACTGCAATGAAATGGATTTAGAATTTCAGTAGCCATCCATCCCATCGAGCAACACCACGCTACTCGCGCAACTGAATCTCACGGAACCTCTTTCCACCCACTGGTCTTTCCTTTTCCTTGCTTTGGAAACGGCTTCATAAAGCAATCCGCCATTACAGCGATTGAGGATTGAAGTTTCATCTCCTGGCAACAACCGGAAGTCAGGAATCATTCTACTCATTTCAATGGGTTCCAGCACTTGTATGCCACCAGCGGGCAGTCTTTCAGCTGGCACCCATTTCAAGTAAACATTCATGGTATCATCAGTGAGGTTTACAAATGTGATCTGGCCTGCACATCCGCAGTGGCGCTGGTTCCAATCCCTGCGATATTCTTTTCTACAAATTGTTGTTTCCCGAACCAAGTTGCTTTCGCTCGGTTGGCATTCTTCAATATCTGATGAATCTTCACCCCCGTCACTTTCAATTGCGGGTGCCGGAGTGTCATCTGAATGAGTTACACCACTGCCGTAAGAATTCTTATCGGGTTTTGCATGGGTCGAATTTGGGCTGACCATCACTTGTGGTTTAGCAGCCTGCGGCTTAGGATCTAAGTTCCGGTTGCCAGAATTTGCGCTGGATGATGTGCCTTTGTTAGATGGTTTCGCGACTGAAGGTGAGTGTGCCTGCTTTGAAACCGAAGGTTTGCTGATTATTGTTTTGGATGGCGATGATTTCGAAACACCGGAACTTGTACCGGCTTTTGGGATTGTGTTCCCAGAAGTTGTTTTCTGGGCAAGTATTCCTGTGCTGATAAATAGTATCAGTGCTGAGATCAGTGAAAGACTAAGGCGTAAATTTTTTTTCATGATTAATTTGGTTTTAAGACTTCCATTCGGCAGCGAAGGGTTAAACGAAAGTAGCGCAAATTCAACAAAAACAAAGCCACCCAACTATTTTCGCGCCCCAAAAAAAATTTAGAACATGGCATTGAAATGTGGAATTGTAGGTCTTCCGAATGTGGGCAAATCAACTTTGTTTAATTGTTTGTCCAATGCAAAAGCACAGGCAGCAAATTTCCCTTTTTGCACGATTGAACCCAATGTAGGCACTATCACGGTGCCCGATGAAAGGCTTACTGCGTTGGCTGAAATCGTAAGCCCGGAGCGAATTGTTCCAACCACCATAGAAATAGTGGACATTGCCGGATTGGTGAAAGGCGCCAGTAAGGGCGAAGGTTTGGGAAACAAATTTCTGGCGAACATCCGCGAAACAGATGCCATCATTCATGTACTGCGATGTTTTGATGACCCCAATGTGGTACATGTGGATGGTTCAGTAAACCCTGTGCGCGATAAGGAAATTATTGACATCGAACTTCAACTCAAAGACCTTGAAACCATTGATGCCCGCGTAACTAAAGTGCAGCGAGCAGCGGGAAGTGGCGATAAGGAGGCAAAGAAAATTTTTGACCATCTTTCAAAAATCAAAAACGCGCTGGAGCAGGGGAAGAGCGCACGCACTGTGTTGGCATTGAATGAAGATGAAGAATTGCTCAACAAAGAACTTCAATTGCTCACCGCAAAACCCGTTTTGTATTTGTGCAATGTGGAAGAAGCATCGGTGGTGAGCGGAAACAAATACTCGCAGCAGATAATGGAAGCTGTAAAGGATGAACGTGCGGAAGTGCTCATCATAGGTGCAGCTATTGAAGCTGATATTGCCTCGCTTGAAACTTATGAAGAACGCCAGATGTTTTTAAATGACATAGGGTTGGAAGAGCCGGGTGTTGCGAAACTGATTCGCGCTGCTTACCAACTGCTGAACCTCCAAACCTATTTCACAGCCGGGGTAAAAGAAGTGCGAGCATGGACCATTCACAAAGGCGACACAGCTCCGCAGGCTGCGGGCGTCATTCATACGGATTTCGAAAAGGGATTTATTCGTGCTGAAGTAATTAAGTACAAGGACTACATCACTTACAAATCAGAAGCTGCAATAAAGGAAGTGGGAAAGCTTGGTGTTGAAGGCAAAGAATATGTAGTGGAAGATGGTGATGTGATGCACTTCCGCTTCAATGTGTGACACCAATTCTTAGTTCAAATTAGTCCATTCCCGATAGAAATCTATCGGAATAATCAAGCAATGTCCAGCGAAAAACTGAACCGGGTACCTTCATTCACTTTGCTTTCCACTTTGTATTCTGATTTGTGCAGGTCGAGAATGCCCTTAACAATAGCAAGGCCAAGCCCGCTTCCGGTTTTTGATGTTTTTCCTTTATGATATCTGTTGAAAATATGCGGCAGTTCTTCATCCGTAATTCCACTTCCCTGATCGTCCACATGAAGCCAAAGTCTCCTTCCATTTTGTTCCACCTTGAGTGTGATGTTTTGCCCTGTTGAGCTAAACCGCAGGCTGTTCGAAATCAGGTTTTGCAATACACGGTCAATCAAGCCAAGATCAGCTTTTACATTGGGCAGATGGGTGGGCAGGTCATGTATTATCTCTACACCTTTTTCCTGGGCTGCTATCCTGAAATTATTGGTGACATCATAGACAATCTCGGAAACTGAGAATGATTCGATGTTGAGTTTACGTTCTTTGCTTTCCAGCTTCGATAGATCAAATAATTCGTCAACAAGAGTTCGCAATTTGTCTGCACTCTGTAGTGTAGTGTTAAGGTATTTAGTCATCTGCTCCTTGTCCAATTCATCCCGTTTCATCAATAACGTTTCTATGTAGCCGTGTATGCTCGCCAGCGGAGTGCGCAGGTCGTGCGACACATTAGCAATAAGTTCGTGCCGCATGTTTTCCACCTCCAGCCTTTCAAGCGCCAGCCGCTGCTGCCGGGCAAGAATGTCACGCACACTATAAAACACAAGAGAGCCCACTATAAGGATAAATGCCAGGGAGATGATAATGTTGATGTAAATCTGGTCGCGGGCTTTGGCCATAAACGAAGAAAAAGTTTCTTCCACTGAAAGTACACCTGCCGCATTCCCATTTGCATCCATTACCGGTGAAAGAGCACCCATCCATGTTTCTCCGTTCTTTTCAAACCGGCCGAGCATTCCGCCCTTTGCGTACATGGTGTCCAGGCGTTCTTCATTTCCATTAAGCTCGCTAAGCCAATTGGGGTTGTCGGTTGCTATTGCCAGATAAAAATTTTTCGCCCCTATGTTGGTGTCGCGCACCACCGTGTACATTTCCGATGGCACCCCCGTCATTTTTTTCGCCATGGACATTTGATCATGGATTTTTCTATAGGATGAATCTGCACGGGCCGAAGCCGCTTGTTCTGCTTTAGGATAGGCCTCTACAAGTTGTTTATGTTCTTCGCCAGATATTTTGTAGGCCACAGCATTGGCTATACAATCCAACTTGAACATTTCCTTTTCCTCATAAAGCGCCACTTGAGTGTAATAGCTGTTTACAGTCATATAAACTGCAATGAGGGTGATGGCGATTAAGGTATAAACCAGCACGCGGTTGGTTGATTTCGGGTTCATTTTTTTGTGGTCAATGATTATTCTGAAAAACGATAGCCAACACCCCATGTAGTAAGCACGTAGGTCGGTTCGTTGGGATCGATTTCAATTTTTGTTCGCAGGCGATTGATGTGCGAGTTTACAGTATGCTCAAATCCTTTGAAATTGTAGCCCCATACTTTGTTCAACAATTCTTTCCTCTCATAAGTAACACCTGGATTGGAGGCAAGAAGGAAAAGCAGGTCAAATTCCTTTGGTGTTAGCTCGATACGCTTTGAATTCAATACTACTCTTCTTTTCTTTCTGTCAATTTCCATGTCCCTGATGCGAATGATCTGCAAGTCGGCATCCAGCACTTCCATGTCATTTTCGACCCTGCGTAGAATGGCTTTCACCCTTGCCAGAAATTCACGGATGCTAAAAGGCTTGGTTACGTAATCATCGGCACCGGTTTCAAGTCCGAGCACTTTGTCAATTTCATCGGTTCTTGCGGTGAGCATCAGCACTGGGCTGTATATTTTTTCTTCGCGCAGTTTCCTGCAAATATCAAGACCGTTCAAATTGGGCAGGTTGATGTCCAGCACCAGCAAATCGAAGACATGCGTTTTTGCATATTCGTACCCGGCACGTCCATCAGCAAACCTGTGGACTGTGCAACCCATATCGCTGAGGTGCAGCTCGACTAATTCGGCAATGGAATCATCGTCTTCTATTATTACTATTTGCTTCATATGTGGGTAAAAGGTTAAATGATAAGCCTGTGATTTTTTCGTTACAAATCAAGTGAACTTTTGCACCCGATATAATTACTGATTCTTTTCAGATTATAAATCCGGAGAAAAAGGTAAGTTTAGTTGTTAGTGAAAAAGCCCCTGGAAAGCCGGGGGCTTTTTTGTGGATGAAAATGATTTGCGATGGATAAAGGGGATTTCAGGTGTAATAGGTCCTTGTTTCCTCAGCTAAGGTTAGTCACCAATCGGATTCTTTTTTTATAGGTGGTAACCATCCGGTGAGTGAATGAAGTTTTCTTTGTGGCCAATTTTTAAAACATGAACAAACTAGTTTTTTTGAACGAAAAGAATTTTTTCGCATTCGTTGCTTGCGTAATGCTCACAGGCCATTTGCTCTCGCAATCATCGGCACAGCCCATTCATCAATGGCATCATCAAGACCCTGGAAGTGGCGAGTTGGGTGTGTCGTCCTACAAGGCCTATTCCGAATTGCTGGCTGGTAAAACCCCCACTCAAATCGTAGTAGCAGTGATTGATAGCGGAACAGAAACCGCTCATCCCGATCTGGGAAAAAACATCTGGGTGAACGAAGATGAAATTGCAGGCAATGAAAAGGACGATGATGGCAACGGTTACGTAGATGACATTCATGGATGGAGTTTTATCGGTGGTCCCGGTGGCAACGTGGAGCACGACAACCTGGAATTTACAAGAGTGTATAAGGAATTGCGCACCAAATACTACGGTCGCTCAAAAACAGAAATTGGCAAAGCCGAGGTGGAAGAATTTGAGCGATACGAGCGGATGAACACAGAATATCAATCGCGCATAGGAAAAGCAACGGAAGAAAAAATTCAGATGGAGCAGGTGTTGCAATTTCAGCAATTGGCTATTAGCACCATTCAACAAGCGCTCGGAAAAGATGAGTTCACACTGGAAGAGGTGAAGGGACTTAACGCGGACGATGATTTTATGAAAGCCGTGAAAGAATTTATGATTAGCTCGCTTGAGCAGGATTTTGCCAGCGATTTTAAAGAATGGGCAAACCATGTGAACAACCAGTTTGATTATAGCTACAACCTGGACTTCGACCCGCGGCACCTGGTGGGCGATAACTACAATGATGTGAATGAAAAATTCTACGGCAACAATCATATAGATGGACCAAAAGCAGAGCACGGCACGCATGTAGCCGGAATTATTGGAGCGTTAAATAACAACGAAGGCGTAGATGGAATAGCACAGGATGTGAAGCTGATGATCATCCGTTGTGTGCCCGATGGTGATGAACGCGATAAGGATGTGGCCAACGCCATTCGGTACGCTGCCGATAATGGTGCACGAATCATCAACATGAGTTTCGGCAAAAGTTATTCGCCACAAAAGGATGCAGTGGATGCAGCGGTGAAGCATGCGGAAAGCAAGAATGTTTTGCTGATCCATGCAGCCGGTAACGATGGAAAAAATATTGACAAATCCAAAAGTTTTCCCAACGATAACTTTAGCGATAAGACCAAAAGCGCTGTGTGGTTGGAAGTGGGTGCCAGCGGAGTTTCAAAAGAAGAACTTGCTGCTGATTTCTCAAACTACGGAAAGAAAAACGTGGATGTATTTGCACCCGGGGCAGGAATTTATTCCACTTTTATTGGTGCTACTTACAAGAAACAAAGTGGAACATCCATGGCTGCACCTGTTGCTGCCGGAGTGGCAGCAGCAGTGCTCAGTTATTATCCCAACCTCACAGCCGCAGAACTCAAAACTATCCTGATGAAAAGTGCAACGAACTATAAAAAGGTAACGGTGATACTTCCAGGCAGCAACGAACCGCTGGCCGATGGAACAACACGCCCTAAGAAAATAAAGTTTGGAAAACTTTCGCGCTCAGGAGGTGTGGTCAATTTGTACAACGCGCTTAAGTGGGCAGAAAAATTGTCGAAGTAATTTTTCTTAATGTTGAAAAATTAGGCGACCTGTCAGCAGGTCGCTTTTTTTTTAAATCAACTATTCAACTTCGAGCACCAATCCTTTCAAGTATTCTCCTTCAGGATGAAAAACAGAAACAGGATGATCGGCTGGTTGATGGAGGCGATGCAGAACGCGCACCTGCCTTCTTGCTGAAATGGAAGCGGACATCACAGCACCGAAAAATAAATCGGGTGTAACAGCCTGCGAACAGGAAAAGGTAAAAAGCAGCCCTCCCCGTTTTATTTTCTGCAATGCAGTTTCGTTCAGTCTCTTGTAAGCCTGCACCGCCCGATGCCGTGCACTCAGGCTTTTTGCGAACGCAGGTGGATCGAGTACTACCAAGTCAAAATCGTTTTCCACGATATGAAGAAACTCCTGAACATCGGATTTAATGGTAACGTGTTTTGCCCCATCAAGTGAATTGAGTACCAGATTCTTTTCAAGGAGATCGAGCGCACGCTGCGAACTGTCGACACTGTGAACTTCAGCCGCACCATGTGCTAGGGCGTAAACTGAAAATGCTCCGGAATAGCAGTAGGTGTTAAGCACTTTTTTCTCACTTGAATACTTTGCAAGTAAGGTGCGGTTTTCACGCTGATCAATAAAAAAACCCGTCTTCTGACCCTGTTCCCAGTCAACGTTGAAGAGTAAATCATTCTCACGGCAAACTGTTTCCTGTGCACCGCCTTTCAGGTAAGTATTGGTGGTGGCGGTGCCCGAATGTGCAAAGAGTTTTTCTTCACTCTTATTGAACACGGAAGAAATTTTTCCGGGCATCACTTCGTCCAGCAATTCAACCAATAGCGGAAGTAAATCGTAAATGCCAATGGAGTGTGCCTGCACCACTGCGGTGCTTCCAAACACATCAATGATGAGACCTGGAATACCATCACCTTCTGCATTGACAAGGCGCCAGATAGTGGTGTGTGGGTTATCAGCGAAGCCAAGATTTTTTCTCAGTTCAAAAGCATTCTTCAATTTTTCAAGCCAGAATTTTTTTTCATCTTCTAAGGGATTGAATGAAAAAATGCGGACGGCAATGGAACCCGTACCACAATGTCCTGTTCCCAAAAATTTTCCATCGTGCGCCACTACATTGACTAATTCGCCATCACTTAAAGTTTTTTCAGCCGATGCCACAGCACCGGAAAAAACCCAGGGATGAAACCTGCGCAGCGAATGCTCTTTACCTGGCTTTAGTTTTACTTCGGGATAGTTGATCATGCGTTTGTGTTTGGTGCTTAATGTTTCTAGTTTGTTTATCACGATGGCCAATAAAACATAGTCAATAAAATTTCCTGAGCTACTTCGAAATTCATTTTTCTCAATGGACCTCAAGATTCTATCGAGACGGATATTGCTTATTGCCCTTTGCCTTTTGCTTATTGCGTATTGCTCTTTGCCCTTTGCTTATTGTTTATTGCCCCTTCTTTTGACCATCCGGAATCACCAGGTTGAGTTGATGGTTCATTAGCAATTCGCCCTTTTCAAGTTTCCATCTCACCAATGTTATGAGCTTATCAGTTGGAAACCCGGTAACGTGAGTGTCCAATTCTTCAATACTGATCGCTTTTCGCATCACCACTTCGGTAAGGGCGTTGTCCATTGCTGCGTATTCCTCGTGTGAAAAGCCATGCGACTTTTGCGCGTTGCAAACATCACAACGATTGCAGGGTTCAGCATTGCTTTCACCAAAATATTCCAGCAATTGGATGCTCCGGCACTGTTGCCTTCCAAGAAATTTCTGCATTGCATGTATTCGGACTTCTTCCGCTTTTTTGCGGTTAGCATACACGGTGTCGGGAATAGTCAGGTGTTGTTCCGAAACGCGCGGGAGAACAAAACTGAGCCGTGGTTCATCGCTGCGTTTCACATAGTCAATAATGCCGTGTTGTTTAAGAATGGCAAGTTTTGCGTAAACATCCTTCTCCTCCATTTTTCCATGGCCGGCAATGTCTTCTTCCTTGATGTTCACGTATGATTCAAACAAGCCACCGTACATGCGCAACAGGAGTTTTATGCTCGAATCAAGCGATGGATTTGAAACCTGGAAATCGTACAAACCAATTCGTGAAATTGTAAAGTGAAGGCGCGAAGGTTCGAATACTGATTCGTTGAAGGAGAGATAACCGGCACGTTCCAGAATTTGTATGGCATAATAGGCTGGGCTGTATTCCAAGTTAAATGTTTTGCACACTGCATTCAAATTGAAATGAAAAGGAACACCCTCGCCTGCGCCAAGGGCCACCTGAAGATGCGATGCAATGGAACGATAAACCTTCCGAATAAATTCAATGGGCGGAAATTGAATGGAAACTTTTTTTTCCAGTTGAACAAGGTCGTGATTGTTGTGCAGCAACACAGCATAAGCCTTCTTGCCATCGCGACCCGCTCTTCCGGCTTCCTGAAAATAATTTTCGATATTACCCGGCACATCAGCATGAACCACAAAGCGCACATCGGGCTTATCAATACCCATCCCGAATGCGTTGGTGGCGCACATTACACGCGCAGCACCTCTGAACCATTTTTCCTGCGCACTCACGCGTTCTTTATGGAGCATTCCGGCATTGTAGAAAACTGATGAAATTCCGCGTTTGTTCATGAAGTTGCTTATCTCTTTTGTCCGCAACCTTGTCCCGCAGTAGATAATGCCACAGCCGGGAACCTTGTGTGCAATTTCAAGCATCTTGCTCAGCTTGTCATCCTTTTCAATTACCACGTAAGCAAGATTTTTTCTTACAAAACTGGATGAAATGACATGGCTGGTTTTGAATTTCAGTTTTTCCTGGATGTCTTTTACAACAACGGGCGTTGCCGTGGCGGTAAGCGCAAGTATGGGAACATCCTGTATGATTTCCCGCACCTCAGCAATTTCGAGATAAGGCGGACGGAAGTCGTAACCCCATTGCGAAATGCAATGCGCTTCATCCACTGCAATGAGGTTGATCTTCATCTTTTTCAATCGTTCAAGAAAGGTTTCATTCTTCAATCTTTCAGGCGAGATGTATAGGAATTTCACCTGGCCATAGGCGCAGTTATCCAACACTATGTCCATTTCTCTCCACGTCATAAAGGAGGTGATGGCGTATGCGTGAATTTTTTTAGAGCGTAGATGTTGTACCTGGTCGTGCATTAGAGCAAGCAATGGTGAAATAACCAGACACATTCCATCGCTGCATAAGGCTGGCAACTGAAAACAAATGCTCTTGCCGCCACCAGTCGGCAGCAGTGCAAGGGTATCATTTCCAGCCAGCACACTGGCGATTATTTCTTCCTGCTTAAGCCGGAACGAATCGAATCCCCAGTGTTGTTTCAGTATGTCTTTAGGAGTGTTCAAACTTCTGCAAGATTGCACATTCTATTTTCGACCGCAAAAATTTTCTCGTGAGAAAAAAAATTGTAGCCGGAAACTGGAAGATGAACAAGACTCTGGACGATGCAATGGAACTAGTCATTAGACTGAAAGAACATTCCGCAGAATTTCCTTCAGGTGTTGAAGTGGTACTTGCCCCTCCATCACTTTGGATCACCAGCATCCTCATGCTCGATGAACCGTGGCACAAACTGGCTGCGCAGAATTGTCATCACGAAAATTTCGGTGCCTTCACCGGAGAAATTTCAGCGGCCATGTTGGGCGCAATGAACATCTCTTATTGCATCATCGGCCACAGCGAACGCAGACAATTATTTTTTGAAAGTGATGATTGGCTCAGGCTGAAAGTGGATGCCTGTCTTCTAAATAAAGTGAAACCCATTTTCTGTTGCGGTGAAACTCTCGACCAGCGAAACAGCCATCAGCACTTTATTACAATACAGCGCCAGCTCGAAATGGCATTATTTCATCTTGAACCAAAACAAATGTTGGATGTTGTGATTGCTTATGAACCGGTGTGGGCAATTGGAACGGGTCAAACTGCAACCACAGTACAAGCGCAGCAAATGCATGAGTTCATCAGAAATAATTTACTGAATCATTTTGGTAGTGAGGTATCGGAACTCATCCCCATTCTTTATGGCGGAAGTATGAAACCAGACAATGCAGCAGAGCTGATGGCATGCCCCGATGTAGATGGCGGATTGATTGGCGGAGCATCACTTCATGTTCGCGACTTCACGGCCATAATAAAAGCGGCAGGAGGATGAATTACATTGAGGTTGAATTTACACTGGAACCTTTGATAGAAGCGCGTGAGGTGCTGATGGCTGAACTAAGCGAACTGCCTTTCGAAAGTTTTCTGGATACCGAAACCGGATTAAAGGCTTTTATCCGGGAGAAAGATTTTTCTGAATCAATGCTGGAAAATCTTTTGATCACAACTCTCCGGGAATTCAAAGTCTCCTATCTCATAGCTCACATCCCTAATCACAACTGGAATGAAGAGTGGGAAAAAAATTTCCAGCCGATTGTTGTGGCAGGCCATCTTCGAATTCGTGCCGTCTTTCATGAGCCAGATTTACAAGTTGATCATGAAATCATCATACAACCGCAAATGTCTTTTGGCACCGGGCATCATGCCACTACTTATTTGATGTGCGAAGAAATCATGAACATGAATTGGGATGGAAAGCTTGTACTCGACATGGGTTCAGGCACTGGCATTCTTGCTATTCTTGCGATGAGGTTGGGTGCAAAAACGGTGGATGCAATTGACATTGATGAATGGAGTGTGAATAACATTTCCGAGAACATCGAACTGAACAACACAAAAGGAATTTCCATTTTTCACAATGACATCAATGAGTTGAAAAATTCACCACGAGTGTTTGATGTTGTTCTTGCCAACATCAACCGGAACGTGCTGCTTGCCGATTTTGCTGTTTACATTCAATCATTGAAACCCGGAGGCGACTTGTTGCTAAGTGGCTTCTACAATGACGATAGTGAAATGCTGCTCGCCAAAGCCGGAAGCGAATTCGCCCTTGTTTCGAAAATTCTTCGCGATGATTGGTGCATGTTGCATCTTAGAAAGCTTCATAGCAAATCACCAACTTAAAGTTGGAGGAGTGGGATTATCACTTCATTTTCTATTCGTTCGCACACCCGGTGATGGTCAAATTTTTCTTGCGCAGCTTCTGAAGCTATTAAAGAAATTTCTTTCATCAGTACTCGGTCATTCATAAGCCGGGAAATACAATTGGCCAGTTGCGAAGAGTTGCCAGGTTCGAATAGCAATCCACATTTTCCGTGTTCAAGAATTTCAGGTGTGCCAGACGATTGGGTTCCAATAACCGCACAACCGCAAGCCATTGCTTCGATGGTTACCATACCGAATGTTTCACCTTCGCTGGCCAGTATAAAAATATCCATGGCACGATAAAAAATTTCTACATCCTTCATGAATGGAAGAAAAATTATACGGTCCTTCAAGCCATACTCCCCAGCCATTTTGTGGAGTCGCATTTCGTAATCGTTCCCTTCGTTGCGGGTGCTTTCGCCAACCAGTAACAAACTGAGATTGGAATGTGAAGATGCTAATTGTGCCAATGCTTCTATCGCGAGATGCTGACCTTTAAGAACATCCAGTCTTCCAACAACACCCATCCATGTGCGGGTTTCATCAATACCCAATTTTTTTCTTGCTTCCGATCTCGAAAGAGGATGCCGGATGAATTTTTCCATTTCAATCGCCAATGGAATAGTATGAAGCCGATGGGATGGAAATTTGGTTTTTGCTTTTACTTCTTCTGCCAGAAAGGGGAGTGGTGAGATCCATGCGTCAATTTTCCTATATCGAATGGTGTGAATGACATCGCGTTTGGCAACACCTAGTTGCATGTTCTGTTGATAGAGAAGTCTGAACTGGGAAGGCCGCAACCATTTTGCCCATGCGAGCACACTGAGATCACGGCTATATTGACTCCAAACCAATCTCACTTGCTCCATTTTGAACAAGCGGACGAGTCGCATGCCATTGGCAATATCAAAATATTTTCTGTTGCGCTGGATAGGGATGATTTGAAGATTCGATTTTTTCGCTTCTTCAAAAAGCGGAGTACCTGCTACGAAAAAACATTTCACTCGCCAACCTCGTTCATGCATCCATGAAGCAAAACGAAGCTTGTTCATTTCCAGTCCGCCCCATGATGAAGAGGAGCAGTAAAACGCAAGAACCGAATCGGGAATGATTTTCACAATAATAAATGTGTGGTGCAAGAACGCAAAACAAGTTTTGGCTCAATCCTCATAAACATCCAGCAGCATGAGCGCCTCTGATAGTTCACCGAAAGTTTTGGAATCTTTTTTCTTCTTTGCTACTTCTTTACCGGTTTTGTAATACACAATCGCTTCATCGGTTTTTCCTTTCTCCTCCAATAATTTTCCAAGCTGGTAATAAGAAGCCAGATAGTCGGGTTCGCTGCTGGTAATCGCCTTAAGAATTTTTATGGCCTGTGCAGCATCTCCCTTTTTCTGATGTTCGAGTGCAGCGCAATAATGCAGAAAGGAATCATGTGGATTGGTTTCGAGCATTTGCTCAATCATTTGAAGACGTTCGGACATGGGTGGTGAAAGTTATGGGACGAAGTTAGAATTGGGAACAGATTTGCTATCTCATCCCGATGGATTCTTCAGCACTCTCTTAATTCGCTCCAATCGCGACCTGTCGTAATGTTGTAAGCAACACAATTACATTTCCCCAAAAAAAATTTATGGATTTTCCTTCTGACCTCGAAATTGCACAGGCGTGTAAACTCAAACACATCAACGACATTGCTACTATACTCAATATCCAAGTTGATGACCTTGAGCATTACGGCAAATACAAAGCGAAACTTCCGCTCAACCTGATTGATGAAGAGAAAATCAAAAGGAATAAGCTCATTCTTGTTACAGCCATTACTCCAACGCCTGCTGGTGAAGGAAAAACCACAACATCAATTGGTCTTACTGAAGGACTGAACAGAATCGGGAAAAAAGCAACAGTCGTTTTACGCGAACCATCTCTTGGACCTGTCTTCGGAATGAAAGGTGGCGCAGCGGGCGGTGGTTATTCGCAGGTAGTGCCAATGGAAGACATCAACCTGCACTTCACCGGAGACTTCGGTGCGGTGGAGAAAGCGAACAATCTTCTTGCGGCATTGATTGACAATAATCTCCAGAACAAACAACATTCCCTCAATCTTGATCCGCGACAGATTTACTGGAAACGTGTAATGGACATGAACGACCGTTCACTGCGCAACATTACCATCGGGCTTGGTGGTACCACCAACGGAATTCCACGGCAGGATGGTTTCAACATTACACCGGCCAGTGAAGTGATGGCCATCCTTTGCATGTGCAAAGACATCGAAGACCTGAAAACAAAACTTGGAAATATCTTCGTTGGATTCACCTTCGACAAAAAACCGATTTATGCACGCGACCTCAAGGCGCAAGGTGCAATGGCATTGCTGTTGAAAGATGCCATCAAACCGAATCTTGTTCAAACACTCGAAGGCAATCCAGCTATCATTCACGGTGGGCCGTTTGCCAATATCGCACAGGGAACGAACACCATCATCGCCACGAAAGTTGGACTTTCACTTTCTGATTACGTGGTGACTGAAGCCGGTTTCGGTGCAGACCTTGGTGCGGAAAAATTCATGAATATCAAGTGTGGGTATTCCGGATTGAAACCAAATGTGATTGTCTTGGTCGCAACCATCCGTGCACTGCGTCATCATGGCGGAGCGAAAAAGGACGAATACAACACGGCCTCGTTGGAACGTGTGCAACGCGGAATTGAGAATCTTGAAAAGCACATTGAGAACTGCCGGAAGTTTGGAATCAATCCTGTTGTGGCCGTCAATCATTTCCCCACTGATACTGATGAGGAAATAAAATTTGTGATTGAACGATGTGCATCCCTGGAAACGAAAGCCGTTATCTGTAAAGGTTTCGCTCAAGGCGGAGAAGGCGCGACTGATTTGGCAAAAGCCGTAGTTGAAGAAATTGAATCAGGCAAGAACAATTTCACACCTCTTTATGATTGGAATGCACCCGTGAAAGAAAAAATCGCCATCATAGCAAAAGAAATTTACGGTGCTGACGATGTGCACTACACTAAAGAAGCTGAATCGGATTTGAAGACGATTGATAAACTTGGTCTGGCAGCACTTCCGCTTTGCATGGCGAAAACCCAAAAATCTTTCAGCGATGATGAATCGAAAATCGGGCGGCCCCGGAATTTCATTGTCACTGTTCGCGAATTTGAATTTGCAGTTGGTGCTGGATTCATTATTCCGATTCTTGGTGAGATGATGCGCATGCCAGGCTTGCCAGCGGTGCCTGCCAGCGAGGGGATGGATATTGATAGGAATGGAGTGGTGAGTGGGCTTTCTTAGTTTATCAATGAAGACCAATGCCTACAATGCCCTAAGGCATCAAGTGAATGGAGATAATACAGTCTCCGACATCCTCACGGTTGAGCATCCTCTTTCCATTTCCATCAACGGCACTCCGTTCACACTCACCATGCAGACACCTGGCAATGAAAAGGAACTCGCGCGTGGCTTGTTATTTACTGAAGGCGTTTACAAAAAGAAAAGCGGTGAATTGAAAATTGAAGTAGAGGAAAAAAGTGAACAGGATTTTATTTCGAGAGTTAATATCAACATTCCTGAAAATGAATTGGACGCCTCTCAATTGAATAAACGAAATCTTTTGTCTGTTGCCAGTTGTGGCATTTGTGGAAAAACAGAACTTGATGTCATTGAGAGAAAGGAATTCACTTCAAACACTCAGTTGAGTTTTGTGGATGTACCCAAAATGTTTAATGAGATGTCGAAGCACCAGGACGCATTTCTTTCCAGCGGTGGCTGCCATGCAAGTGCGGCTTTTGACGGTGAAAGAAAAATGCTGACCCTCATGGAAGACATAGGTCGGCACAATGCAGTGGACAAAGTGATTGGTGCATTGCTCAACAACGGTCAGTTGAAGGAAGCAAAATTTCTCCTCGTGAGTGGAAGAGTCTCCTACGAGATTGTCACAAAGTGTTTCATTGCTGGAATTCCATTTCTTCTTGCGGTGAGCGCACCTTCTTCACTTGCTGTAGATTTTTCAAAGGAACTTGGAGTAACACTTCTGGGTTTTTGCAGGGAAGACCGGGCAACCTGTTACTCGCATCCTGAACGAATTGAATGAGTTCCCACAAAGACGCAAAGGATTCTTAAAGGTTCTATCAATGTTTCCAGATTGGACCCAATGACTTGGGCGAATCTTTTTTTTCTCTCGATATTCTCGTTTCCTTTGCGGCTTCGCGAATCCTTTGCGGCTTAGCGGTAACTACATATGTCAAAAAACCTCAGCGAACTTTCAGGCAGACGCGGCCTTCAGGAAAATCTTTTTGAAGAACTCGGAATTCTTGCGCGAAAAGACGGCACTCCTGAAACAGGAGAAATGGACAGGCTTTCCGAAAAATTTCTTTTCGGCAAGGCAAATATTTATGGAACAGCAACCTTCTACGATTTCACAAAACCAGAAAACAAAAACAAGAAAGTTTATGTGTGCAATGGTTCGGCTTGCCTCACTGCTGGAACACAACACCACCTTCATGAAAAAATTTCAGAACACTTTTCTGCTGAGGAAATTGGTCACATGACATGTCTGGGTCGCTGCCATGAAAACAGTTCTTTTCATTTTGATGGTAAAAATTATTCGGCCTGTTCAGATGAACAACTGAATGAAATTTTTAAATCAAAAAATGCTCGGCCTCTCGATAATTATCATGTGGAGTCACTTGGTCATGCTGCACTCACTTCACCCATTGGTGAACTTGAAAACTATTTCTCCCTGCTGAAATCGTGGATTGATAGCGGTCATGACGCAATGCTTGCGGAAATTAAAACAGCCAACATTCGCGGACGTGGTGGTGCGGGTTTCCCAATGGGTTTCAAACTGGAATCATGCAAGAACGAACCGGGCGAAACAAAATTTGTGGTGTGCAATGCTGACGAAGGCGACCCAGGTGCATACAGCGACCGATACATTCTTGAGCAGCGCGTTCACGCTTTGCTTTTTGGAATGATGGCTGCCGGATTCATTATCGGTGCGAAGTGGGGAGTGGTTTACATCCGTGCGGAATACCCTGAGGCCATCACCATAACTGAAAATGCTGTCCGCGATTTGTACGAAAGAAAATGGTTAGGTGAAAACATTCAAGGCACCGGATTCAATTTTGATTTCAAGGTGATTCGTGCGCAAGGCGCATACATCTGTGGTGAAGAAACTGCCTTGCTCTCTTCCCTCGAAGGACAGCGACCGGAAGTACGCACACGTCCGCCTTTTCCTACACAACGCGGATTATTCAACAGACCCACTGTGGTGAACAACGTGGAAACGCTCGCATCCATTCACTACATATTGGAGAAGGGTGGAAAACACTATACATCCATCGGTACCGAAAAATCAAAAGGCACCAAACTCGTTTGTCTCGATAGTCATTTTAATCGTTCCGGCATGTATGAAGTGGAAATGGGAACACCATTGAGAGTGGTCGTGGATGAATTGGGTAAGGGTTTCAAACATCGGGTGAAGGCCATGCAGATTGGTGGCCCGTTGGGAGGGATAGTTCCCGTTTCAAAAATTGATTCACTCACTGTGGACTTTGAATCTTTTGCCCAGAACGGATTCCTTCTCGGCCATGCTTCGGTTGTATGCATCCCGGAAAATTTTTCATTGGTTGAGTATGTTGAGCATATCTTCGAGTTTGCGGCTTACGAAAGCTGTGGTAAATGTTTCCCCTGTCGTTTGGGAACCCAGCGCGGACAAGAAATGTTTGCTAAAGCGCGAACGAGCGATTATAAAATCCCGAGAGTGCTGCTGGAGGACTTGCTCTTCACACTCACTGCCGGTTCGCTGTGTGCGCATGGTGGTGGAATTCCATTGCCGGTAAAAAATGCGTTGCAGTATTTTCCGGAGGAGTTTGACAGGGTGTTGGAGTCCCGATAGCTATCGGGATAGGAGTTGTGGAGTTCCGCAAAATTGTCTACCCACAACTTCCAACATGCAGCTAGCAAACTGCAACAAAAATTTAGATTTTTTCAATTTGAACCTTTCAGCTTCATTCATGTACAGGCTGTTACTTTGAATTTTCTTTGAATTAAAATTTTCCTGAAATGAAACGAATGGTTTCTTGTTTTTGCTTTTCGTGTTCTGTTGTTCTCGTTTTGGCGCAGGCGGAAACAGAGAAAGAGCAGGCCGCTGAAGTGCCCGCAGTGGAAGTGCAGCAACTTTCTAAATCGGCTTATGCCGACAAATTGGAAGACAACGTTTCCAAACTTGTGGTGAACAATCAAAACAACAATGCATGGGTTAATGCCTACAAAGCAGAGCGCTACGGAAATTACTCAGGTACTTCGCGCAGCATCTCGACCGATAGCCAGAAGAAGCTTGATTTCATGGTTTCTGAAATGAATACCCATATTCCAAATACGTTTGAATTTCACTATGCCAGTTACCTGAACGGAAATAAAAGTACTGACGCGCTTTCCCACCTGCAACAAGCCCACACACTCAATCCATCATCTACCGAATTGCACGATGATATGTTGGCCAATGCAGTGATTGAAAAGAATGAGTCTGAAAAAAAGGATTTCGCACAAAAACTTTCTGAGGGCAAAGTGTATTCTGGGGCGGAACTTGAATACAACAGGAATGTGCTTGCATCAGTAAGTGTGGGTGCGGTGCTTATCACGTATGGAAATGTGGACACCTATCCACTCATCATCAGTCAGGAAGTAAACGGATTGCGCAAGGACATAAAAATTGTTTGTCTCGATTGGTTGGGTTCATCGGCTTACCGTGATCAGGTGGCCGTTGATTGTGGAGTGGCGAAAAACAAAATCACTTCATCTGCATCATTATCGCTTGCCGAAATTCTTGCTGGCAGTCCGAAGAAAATTTTCGTTGCGCTCACGTTACCCCCCAATGAATTGAAAAAGTATGCCGACAAACTTTACCTCACCGGCCTTGCACTCATGTACAGCAATCAATCGCAATCCAACCTGCCTGATCTTGCAAGCAAATGGGAAGTTTATTTTTCAAAGACACATCTGGCCGACAACGAGGCCCTGAACCGCAATTACATTCTTCCGCTCATCCAGCTTTCTGCCTACTATGATGACACCGGACAACCAGACAAGAAAAAAACGGTGGATGATTTGGCAAAACAACTTGCACTCAGCACCACAAATCCATCGAAAGTGAATCAATACCTCGATTGAGTTTTATGGCTTTGTTCCGCAACCCATACCTCGCTTTCGAAGATGAAAAGCTGATGCAACTGGTCGGTGAAAAGGACCAGAAGGCTTTTGGCGTGCTGTACGATCGCTACGGCAAATTGCTGTACAACTACTTCCACAAAATGCTGTGGAAGGACAAGGAAAAATCGAGGGACTTTACGCAGGATTTGTTTGCGAAACTTGTGCACAAGCCGCATCTCTACGACCCCTCAAGGCCGTTCAAGACGTGGCTCTACAGCATTGCGCACAACATGTGCAAGAACGAATATGCCAAGGCGGAAGTGCGCAGAAATGCACAACCTGAATTGGCTTATGTGCCCAACACCGAATTCCGCAACGAAGCGCAGAGCAGTATGGATCGCGCGGAGTTCAACATAAAACTGGCCGAAGCGCTGGACGAACTGGACGAAACAAAACGCACCACCTTCGAACTGCGCTTCCGCCACGAGATGAGCATAGAGGAAATTGGTGAAACCATGCAGTGTAGCGAAGGAACTGTGAAATCAAGGTTGTTCTACACCCTGAAACAGTTGAACCAGAAATTAAAAGTGTTTGAAGGAATAGCATGAATAATGGACAACGGATAATTGATAATGGACAATTGCCGATTGCTGCGAATGATCGGCTGTGAACTATAGACAAAAAAAACAACAATGAAATACGACCCCGAAGACATTGAGTCGCTGATGATGAACAAAGGCTTCGATGAACTTTATCCCGAAGAAAAAAACTTTGTGCTTCAGCATCTTGAGGATGAAGATGAATACGAGAGCATCCGCAAGACGCTTTTCGAAGTGCAACTGGACAGTCGCAATAACAAGTGGCTGGAACCCGATGCGTCTATCCGCAAAAACCTGATGGCGCAATTTTCCACTGAACACAAACGTGGATTTTTCATCTGGCTCAATTCACTTTTCGCCATGCCGGAACGAAGTTGGGGGATGCGTCCTGCCTATGTGCTGGTTATTGCATCGGTGGTGATAGTGGCCGGAGTGCTTTTCTTCATGAATCAATCCGGCAACCAAAGCCTGATTGCGGAAAACAAGGTGTCGAAGCAGACGCAAAAAGAAGAAGACAAAACCATCCAGCCAAATACAACTACTATTGAAAATGCAGATATAGTGCAGGATACGGCACAGATAAAATTCACACCACCAGAACTTGCTGAAGATGAGCGTGGAATAGATATGATTGCAGAGAAAGAGGATCTCAGCAAGATGGAAGCATCAGGCAGCGCCAATGAACAACTTGTGTTTGGTGCTGAAGAAGCAGCTCCAACTTTTTCAGGCAGCGCGTTTGAGTTGAAAACCCTGGAAGCTCCTTCCGTGAATGACGATGCAGTTGGCTTTTACACATTTTCCCATGGAGGTACAGATGTCATATCCGACTCAGTAACTCTCATCAACTCTGAAATATCAAACAACACTGCATTGAATTCATATACTCCTGCTTCAACCGATGTGGTTACTATAGAATCTGGTAAAGTGAGGAGCGCTGGGGCCTTCAAGGGTGTTGCAGAGAAAAACAAGACATCTGTCACTTCCACTGCGGCCGATACCAAAGACCTGCTCGATCTTCTCTTTACTGCTTTGTGATGGTGATTTGATTTTTTGAGTGAAGCAACAGGCGTCCAGGAGGCATTGTCCTATCTTCCGAACTCCGGGCAAATCCGGATTTTCAGTTTCCTTCAAACCAAATCAAAACTTCAAAATATGAAACAACTGTACGCATTTCTTTTCTTAGCGGTAGTTGCACTTGGTGCAACATCGCAACTCGTGGTGGACAATTCGCTTGCACCAGCGCAGATAATTGAGGATGTATTTCTTGCGAACGGGATTTTTGTGTCCAATGTCACTTTCAACGGATAAGATTTGACAACGCCATGCAATCAGGTAGGGACATTTGAACCTGTTATTTCTAATCTTGAGATTGAAAACGGTTTCATTATGTCAACAGGTGGTCGTATCGGTGCTCAAGGCCCCAATAACAGTCCCAATCATACTGGTTCAAGCGATGGTCTCTATAGTGGAACAGACCCGGATTTGGTAATACTAGTTACAAATGACTCCGTGCAAGTGATGGATGTAAATGGCAATGTGAAGATGAATGAAAGGGTTATGGTGAAGTAATTTCACTTCGTAAATGAGAACAGACCCCGGTCTTAAAAAAGTTGGGGTTTTTTGTTTTCATCACATACTGATTAAATCCTTTCGCAGCGATGAATCAACGATGAACATGGACTCATTTACAAAGTAACTGATGAAGCAATCCAGGTCTGTTCGTGCAAAGGCGACTACACTTAATTCTACATTCAGGAGGATTCGATTTTTTGCGTCAGCACTTCGTCTGTACATTTTCTTTTCCATCTAGGCATTCGTTCAATCAATGGTATGTCCACTTTTCATTTTTTTATTTTGACATTCTTCCAAAGAAACTCATCTCTGCTTTTTTTTAGTGGCTTATCCGCGTGCTGCTCTTTTCAATTTTCAGTCTTTTCTCACCTTTGCGCACAACAATTGATTATTCAACCACTGTAATCCCGTCTTTCGTTCATGGAAAAAATTAACCGCGGAATGGAGCATTTCTGGCTTGCTGTCACCATTGCCTCCGCCATCTATGCATTTTACAAATGTTTCAGCGGTGGCTGGGCTGTCGAGTACATGAATTTCATCATACCCATCATTGCATTTTTTTGGTTTCTCACCCGCAGGTTTATGCGGCAAAGGATGGAGCGTAGCCGAAACAATCCTGACTCCTGATCGTGATGGATAACGCAGGAATAGTAATCGTTATAGTTCTTTCCCTTCTGGCGTCCGCCTTTTCCAGCGGGATGGAGATTGCATTTATTACGGCCAACAAACTGAAACTGGAACTGGACCGCAAGCAGGGGGTGTTCTCGGCCACCATCATTGCCTGGTTTATGCGCAATCCAAAAATGTACATAGCTACCATGCTTGTGGGAAACAACATTGCACTGGTGGTGTTTGGTATTTACATGGGTGAAGCCATCATGGCCGGGCTGGATATGATTTGGGGAGATGCCGGACAAGTGCTAGGCTATACTGGCGAGTTGATTACACAAACCATCCTAAGCACCATCGTGGTAGTAATTTTTGGGGAATTCATTCCCAAAGCCATTTTTTCCATCAACCCTAATCGCTGGCTCAACTTGTTCGCTCCGTTGCTGGTGGTTTGGTATGTTGCTTTGTTCGTGTTCGCATGGATGGTTACCGGGCTGGCAGGAGCATTCTTCCGTATTTTTTTGGGGAAACAATCAGAGCCTGAAAAAGTAGAATTCGGGCGAGTTGATCTCGACCACTATTTGCAGGAAGTAACCGGAAATATCCATCCGGGAAAAAACCTCGATCATGAAATCCAGATTTTCCAAAACGCACTCGATTTCTCAAAAGTGAAAGCCCGCGATTGCCTTGTTCCGCGAAACGAATTGGTGGCCGTAGAAATTGATGACGACATAGTTGTTCTCAAACAAAAGTTTATTGAAACCCGCCTCTCCAAAATCTTGGTGTACCGAACAAACATTGACCACATCATTGGCTATGTCCACAGTTTTGAACTTTTCAAAAGGCCTGAATCCATACGAAGCATCCTTCGTCCTGCCGCCATAATTCACGAACCCATGCCCGCCAACGAAATTCTTGAAATGTTTATCCGCAAGAAAAAAAACGTGGCTGTGGTGGTGGATGAGTTTGGCGGAACTGCGGGAATGATTACCATGGAAGACATTGTGGAAGAAATTTTTGGAGACATAGAGGACGAGCATGACAAGGAAGATGGTATGGAACGAAAAATTTCAGACACTGAGTTTGAATTTTCCGCTCGCCTTGAAATTGACTACCTCAATTCTACTTACAACCTCAACCTGCCTGCTGACGAAGAACAGTATGACACCCTGGGTGGCCTCATACTTTTCCTAGTGGAAGACATTCCCGACCAGGGCACCCAAATCGAGCATGAGAATTTTTCTTTTACCATTTCTAAAGTGAGCAATACCAGGGTGGAACAGGTAAAAATCCAGGTGAAAGAATAGTTCGCTTGCAAAACGGTTGAGTTTTGCGATATTCGCACCCCCAAATTTTAAAGCATATTTTCTATGGCAATGATTGATAAAATTCGCAGCAAAGGCTGGTTGGTGATAGTGGTAGTAGGCCTTGGCCTCATATTGTTTTTGCTGCCCCCCGATGCAATAAACTCCCTCTTTGGCGGTGGCCAAAACCCCACTGTAGGAAAAATTAATGGTGACGATATCAAACAATCCCAGTGGACCGATTTGCTCCAAAAACGGAGAGTTCTTTACCAAAACAATTCCAACGTGACAGGCCTTTCCAACGAAGTTTGGAACGATTACGTTGAACGCTCCCTGCTCACAGATGAGTACGAAGAACTCGGACTCGAAATCACCGATGAGGAATTTGACGGAACCATGTACGGTGAAAACCTGTCGCCCTTCAACCTCTCTACATTTTATAACAACACTGACTCCATGGCGCTGCGCGAAAAACAGCGCACGTACATGGAAGACCGTGCAGAGGCTGCACCAGATTGGTATGCCGGCATTATTGAACTTGCCAAATCAAAAAGAATAAAGGAGAAATACACCAACCTAATTAAGAAAGGGATGTACGCCAATAAGTTGGACGGTAAACACACCTATGCTTATCAGAACAACACAGTGAACATCGAGTTCGTGGTGAAGACTTATGCGGAAGTGGCCGATTCTCTTATTACGTACAACGACCGCGACCTGCGTGCTTATTACAACAAGCACAAGAATGATGAAGAGTGGAAAAATATTGATGATGCCCGTGTGCTGGAGTACATCACTTATTCTGTATTGCCTTCAGCCGAAGATTCAACATCCATAAAAACTGAACTGGAAACACTAAAACCCTTATGGAATACCACCACCAATGATTCTGTATTTGTTTCCGCCCACTCATTGGGCAACACTTACATAAAGCTGGATTATACCGATGGCCAGTTCAAAGGGCCTGAAAACGCCAACATCGTTGGCGATTCTGTGGGTTCTGTCATTGGACCTTATGCCGATGGTACTTACATCCGCCTGGTAAAAGTGCTGGGCCGCGCACTTGATACCCAGGTGGATTCAGTTAGTGTTCGCCACATCTTGTTCGACAATAAACAGAAGAGCATTGATATGGCTTTGTTGCGCACAAAGGCAGATAGCCTGAAGAAAGTGATACTAAAAGAGAAGAATTTCGAAGCCATGGTCATCAAACATTCCGAAGATCCTGGTTCGAAAAATATCGGAGGGAAGTATTGGGTGAAGAAAGGGCAAATGGTTCCACCATTTGAAAAAGCCAGTTTCGAGGGAAAGAAAGGCGATCTCCAGATTATTGACACAGATTACGGTGTGCACATTGTGGAAGTGTTGGAATACGATCCGCAAATTATGGAAACCCAGCTTTCCATTATTGACCGCGTGATTGCAGGGTCGGAAATAACCAAGCGCGGAGCCAAAGCCGATGCGCTGAATTTCTCTTCAACCTACCAGGACTCAGTTTCGTTTCGCAACGCTGCCGATACCATGGGTTTAACCGTTACACCCGTTCCGCAGTTGAAAAGAACCGACCAAAAAGTGGGCATGCTCAACAGTGCCGGTGATGTCATTTCTTGGGCATTCAACACTGATACTGAAATTGGCCAGGTGTCCCACCCCATGCAGGTGGACGACCAATTGCTGATTGCCCTGCTTCTCGACAAAAAAGAAAAGGGCGCACCATCCTATGAAAACGTGAAGGACAAAGTGAAGCGAGAAGTGATCAATGAAAAGAAAGCGGAATACCTGATAGAAAAAATGAATCCGGGCAAAAATTTACAGGAAGTGGCCACAGCGGTTGTAGGCAGTGTAAAGAAAGCCGACAACCTGAAAATGTCGAGCAACACTATTCCTGGAACTTCGGGCAACGAGTACGAAGCGGTAGGGCTTGCTTATGGCATTCCGGAAAAGAGCATATCGAAACCCATTAAAGGAAAAAACGGGGTGTATGTAATTGCCCCCACCGGCCCCATTGTTGTGGCTGCTGAAAAGGGAACTTATCTGGAAGATCAAGAAAAAATAATCCAAAACCTGCAGAGCCGTGCAGTCTTAACCCCTTACAATTCCATGAAGGACAACGCGGACATTGTGGATAAAAGATTTGGCGAATAAGACATAACCAAAAGATTATTTTGGAACTAATGCCCGCTCAAGAGCGGGCATTTTTTATATAGGCATTATTCAATTGGCAGCCACACTTCGGGTTGATGTGGCGAAGATGAGATTACCCAGTAGAAGTGATATGGAATTAAAAAAACCCTGCCGATGTTTTCGACAGGGTTTTTGGTTGGAAATCCAACTGAAAATAACACTGTTCAAAATATGTTGCCACCCACAATGGCAAGTAGCAGAAAGAGAACAACCAATGAAAGATAGATGATGTACAGCACTCCGATAAACCGAAAACACCTTTTCAAATTAAAGAGCGCTGCAGTAAGTGATGCAACGTTACCCATTGTTGAAGCCTGGATAGCATGGTTTGAAAAGTGAAGCAAGTAGAGAGTGGGGAAGAACATAACCACTGCAAGGATGAGATAGACAGCTGTAATCATCACTGTTGATCCCCCGCCCATGCCGCCCATGCTTGCTGAAAGATTACTTAGAAAGTAACCCGCAAAGAGTGCAACGATTACAATTAGTCCGATGATAATAAAACCAATGATGGCGAGAAACTTCGCCCATTTTCCAGAACCCAATAAATGCTGGCGGGCAGCAGATTCTAAACTCATGTCGCCCATTGGTGTGTCGAGTGTTTCCATAATGTTTGTTTTGTTTTGGTGTGTTTGATTTGGCTCATGATAGAAAAAGAAAACAGCCACACGACTATGTGTAGCGGTTTTCTTATCTTAAACTCCTAATAAATAAGTGCCTTCCTGTTGGCTGCATACATTCCAATGAAGGCTCCTGTAACGATGATGCCAAGAACATTGACAGAAATGAGCATCAGCAGAAGATAAATTCCATTTCCAATGACGTATAGCGTGAAACCTGATTTTTGCAGCTTCCACATTTTTGCTACGCCCATTAAAGAGAGGAGAGCGAGAATAAGGGAGACTATAAAAACTGCGATGATCACTCCCGTGCCAACGCTGCCCAAAATGCCTGCTGCCTGGCCGAGGTCCTCACGTTGCGATTCAGTAAGACCTGAGTTGTTGTCGGAAAGACCTTGTTCCACTGCCATGCCCAACAAACTCATGATCCATGTGCTGGCAAAAATTCCAATGAGCGAACCAAGTGCCCAAAGCCCGCTGCCGATAAATGACAGGATGCACAATACGTTTAAGAAGCCAGATCTCTCGGGTGTTGCGCCCATCAGGTCAAGTGGTGCTGTGTTAGTTTGTTCCATACGTGTTTTGTTTTAGTTTGATATTGTTGGTTTTTTGTTAATGCCGCAAAGAAGGAAAGTATTGTTGTCACTCCCCCACCATGTAGCTGAATTTTTTCCACAATTTTGCTGTTCGAATAGTTCATTAGTCGCACATTTACGAAGGATGAATTTCGGCATAGGAGCATTTCAAAATCATGCACCCCACTTCATGATTTCACTTTACCATTGAACCCTGGTAGTTTGAATTCACACTGCATCATTTATCATTCAAAAACCGTTTTATGTTCATCCGGCAGAATACCATAGCAGAGCTTTCCTCTTACACACTTGCGGAATTGATTTTACTTTTTGATGAACGCGAAGCGCGAAGTGTTCACCATGAATTGTTCCGTCACTATTTTCATCTGAACCGTGCAGAGTTGCAATTGAAGCGCGATGAACGATTGAGCGAAAGCCAGCTCCTTGAAATCCATCATGCGCTGAAACGATTGAGTGGAGGTGAACCGCTGCAATACATCACCGGCAGTGTTCAATTCCATGGGATGGAGCTGGAAGTGAATACAGCAGTACTTATTCCAAGACCGGAAACGGAAGAGCTGGTTTCATGGCTGGCCAATTACATTTCCCATTCCGGTGGCCATTCGCCTGGCATTTCTGCAATTCTCGACATAGGAACAGGCAGCGGTTGTATAGCTCTTGCCTTGAAGAAATTTTTTCCATTGGCCGAAGTTCATGCCTGTGATGTTTCCAAAGAAGCATTGGCGGTGGCCAAAAGAAATTCATCGGCCCAACAGCTGGAAATCATCTTTCATCATCTTGATGTATTGAAAGAATTTGCGACAGGATCGTTTGACATCATCATCTCCAACCCGCCTTACATTTTGAAAAGTGAAATGAATGCGATGCAAAAACAAGTGACGGAACACGAACCTCATCGCGCACTTTTTGTTCCAGATGAAGACCCATTGTTGTTTTACAAACGCATTATCACATCTTCTAAAAAACAATTGAATGCAGGTGGTGTTTTGGTTTTTGAAACCCATGAAAAATGGAATGATGACGTAGCGAAACTTTTGGTGGAGAATGGATTTAGCGATGTTGAAGTGTTCACTGATATGCAGGACAAACTGCGGGGTATTCTCGGGCGACATTAGAGTTGTGGCGTACCATGATCGGTCGCGGGCATTGTCCCATCCCTCCCCTTCCCTTTGGGGAGGGATGGGACTATGCACGCCACTTAAACCGGCAGCACTAGTTTCTTTTTTAAATTGTCTTTTGCCTCTTTGCATCCACCCGCAACACTGTGCCTGCACCCAATAGGGCAAAGGGTATATAAATAATGAGTGTGATCCAGAACCATGCGGGGTGGGTCAATGTCAGCAAATTCCACATGCCCATAACGGACAGCACCGCACCGGTGCAAAGTGCTGCTGAGCGCAGCGGGCGCGCTACCAAAGTGGACGTGGCGCCTCCCACAAAAGAGCCAACCATGTAAGCCAGGATAAGGATAAACCATAGTCCTGCGGGCACATTCTTCAGCATTTCTGCCGCCTCTACCTGGTTGCCGTGGTCAATAGCCTTGGAAGGTGGTGGAAGCAACACCATTTGCAATCGCTCCACAAGGAGTATGGTAATCATTCCGCTGATTAGCCCGGCAATGGTGCCGAGGATGGTTTTTGAAAGTGCGTTCATGGGGCGAAATTACTGTGGTACTCATTTTCAGGTGATCTCAGGAAAGACAATGGGTGCTTGGGAGACCAAGGCAACCCTATGCATGCTTCTAGGGCAACCTATGCATAGGTTGGAGGCAAAGCATGCATAACCATGAGGGCAAGTATGCATCACTTTCAAGTCTGTTTCCAAAACCGGGTGCGCGGATAGATGATCCAGGCCTAAAAAAAATCACTATTACTGATGATGCCAGTGCTTCATTCAAACTATCCTTCGACTTGAGCTTGTCTTGAGTATTGGGGATGGGCCATGGGCGGGAGCGAAGCGCCCGCCCATGGCCCATCCCGAGTTTGCGCGAAAAGCCTTGTCACCCCGAGCGAAGTCGAGGGGCCAACTGGCAACACGGGTAATAGTCATTAAAAAAAAATTCAACTTTCGCTCAACAAAAGAAAAAAGAACTTAATTTGGGCGCAAACCTCTTAAACCAAATTCAATCTGAAAACCATTTCAATCCAAATCATTAAACGCAAACCAATCGGTTTGCTCGTTTTCTTTTTTCTTACCTCGCACTTGTTCGCCCAGCAAAGCGAACAAGCATTCCTCGAAGCGTATGCCGAGAAAGGCGCACAGGAATTCTTCTACAAAAACTCACGCGCCAGTTATGGCGGTTACACTTATGTGGCCGGAGCATCCATCAATGACGATGGCAACTACGACATGCTTCTCACAAAGTACAGCGGTGCAACGGAAGTATGGTCGCAGAGTTGGAACGGCACAAACAACCACAACGACTATGCAGCCGATGTAGTGATTGACGGCAGCGGCAACGTGATTATCTGCGGTGCAACACTGGTGAGCGGTGTAAACTACGATGCTGTGATTGTGAAGTATAATTCTTCCGGCACATTACAATGGAGTACCACATACTCAGGCGGTGCAAGTCTTGCCGATGGTTTTGTTTCCATCGAAAAAGATAATTCCAACAACTATTATGTGTGCGGTGGCACACTCACCACAACGGAGCAAACGAACTTCCTTGCGGTGAAGTACAACTCATCCGGCACCCAATAATGGGCCGCTACTTATGATTATCACGACCTGCAAGACCTTGCTGTAAAACTGGTGTTGGCGGGTAGTGATGTGCGGGTGAGCGGTGGCGCACAGAACGATGCGGACGACTGGAAGATGCTCACATTAAGTTACAACACTTCGTGAACATTGCTCGGTGCGCAAACCACCGGAGGCGATGATGAAGGCATGGATGCCGTAACCGATGTAACAACAGATGGCACGAACACTTATGTGGTGGGCAGAGTGCGCAACACCACCACGGGCTTCGATTGGAAAGTGCTAAAACTTGACGCTAATCTTACAGTGACATGGAGCGCCACCTACAACGGCAATGCAAACCAAGATGATGAAGCACAAAGTGTAAAAGTGGACGCCAGCAGCAACGTATATGTTACGGGATGGGCAACTGTAACCGGGCAAGGAAGAAATTTTGTTACCCGCAAATACAATTCTTCCGGCACAGTTCAGTGGACTTCAACATTCAACGAAACAAGTGAAGTTGCCAATGATGAAGCACTCACACTTGAGTTGGACAACAGCGGTCATGTTCTTGTTTCAGGCAGTTCTTTCAAAGATGGAAACAAAGACTACTTCACCATCAAATACAAATACACCGATGGCAGCGAAGTATGGCACACACGATTCAATTCTGATTACAACGCTGATGATGTTCCTTCAAACATTGCGCTTGATGAAAGCGGAAATATCTATGTGATAGGAACCGTTGGAAAAGGAAATGGCACTACTACTTATATGATGTGTAAGTATTCGGTAAAAACGGTTTATTCTCTGGTTCCAACAGATGGATTTTCTTCAAGCGGTGGATATGTGACCAACAAAGGACAGTTGAGGAATGATGATGGAACTGCGAACACGAGTGTGA
>Ga0163150_10000141_pt1 | contig 127595 bp, 91 predicted proteins | sample OliLakLV19P2IB_FD_148628 | JGI IMG/M metagenome (GOLD analysis project Ga0163150, IMG submission 148628) | Freshwater microbial mat bacterial communities from Lake Vanda, McMurdo Dry Valleys, Antarctica - Oligotrophic Lake LV.19.P2.IB | ecosystem: Environmental > Aquatic > Freshwater > Lake >...
GTTTGGTGTTTCTTGCTCGCGACTTGTTCCGCGCGAACTTCGGAGTTATTTAATTTTTGTTCGTTCATGGTGTTGGTGGGTGTAGCGCCTCCGGCGCTCGCCCACCAACTACTCATGTCATCTACCACGCTTGGCTTTCCCTCACCCTCGCGGCTTTTCCCTACGCCTCAATCGCCGCGTCATCGCTGAACAGATACCGCAAATCATCCAGCGTCAGGCTCTGCGAAAATTTCTCCTCGCCCAGCACATCATCCGCGAGCGCGGACTTGGACTTTTGCAGCGCGCGGATTTTTTCCTCGATGCTGTTTTTAATCAGAAGACGGTAGGCCATCACGTTGCGCGTCTGGCCGATGCGGTGGGTGCGGTCAATGGCCTGGTTCTCGACGGCGGGATTCCACCACGGATCGAAGAGCACGACGTAGCTGGCGGCGGTGAGGTTGAGTCCGAAGCCGCCGGCCTTGAGCGAAATCAGAAAAATCGCCGCGCCTTCCTTCGCCTGAAATTCCTTCACCAAGTCGCCGCGATCCTCCGTGGCTCCCGACAGGTAAAACATCGGCCACTTCCGCTCGGTGATCTCGTCGCGCAGAATGTCGAGCATCTGCACGAACTGGGAGAAGACGAGCACCTTGTGGCCTTCTTCCATCAGCGGCTCGATCTGATCAATGAGCGCCTCGACCTTCGCGCTCGGGGCCTTCGAATCCGGTTTCACGAGGCGCGGGTGACAGCAAATCTGCCGCAACCGCAGCAGCGAGGTGAGGAAGTGGAAGCGCTGCTCGGCCAGTTGCTTCGGGCTTTGCACACCGAGAAGCATCTGCTGGGCGCGCTTCAACTCGGCGCGATAAAGCGTCTTCTGCTCACCCTCGATCTCGCAGAACAAATCTTCCTCCACGCGGTCGGGCAAATCTTTCGCGACTTGCGACTTGGTGCGGCGCAACAGGAACGGGCGCACGCGCGCGGCGAGACGGCGGCGCGCGAACGGATCATCCTTCGCATCGAACATCTTCCCAAATTGTGCGCGGCTGCCCACCGCGCCGGGCATGGCGAAAGTCATCAAGCTCCACAAGTCGATCAGGCGGTTTTCAATCGGCGTGCCGGAAAGAATGAGCCGGTGCTGAGCGCGCAGTCCGCGCGCGATCTGCGCGGTGATGGAACTGGGGTTCTTGATGTATTGCCCTTCGTCGAGAATCACCGCGAGCCAGCGCACGTTGGCCAGGCTTTCGCCGAGCAGACGGAGCTGGCTGTAGTTGATGACGTGCAGATCGGCGTCGGCGAGTTGCTTCGGCAGATGCTTCACGTCACCCGCCCCCCAGATTTTCACGCGCAGTCCCGTGACGAAGCGCTCGGCTTCCGCGCGCCAATTGTCCATGACGCTCTTGGGGCAGACGACGAGGGACGTGTTCAACGTGCCCCCGGCGTCCCGCCGGGCGGAGGCGTTCTTCGTCAGTTGATCTTTCGGATTCGTCGCGACGTTGATCTCAATGGCGGACGGTTCCTCCCGGCGGGACGCCGGGGGCACGTTGGCGCGCAGGTATTCCAGCCACGCCAAGGTCTGCAAAGTTTTTCCCAGGCCCATGTCGTCGGCGAGGATGCCGCCGAAGTGATTCGCGGAAAGGTAGGCGAGGAAGTGAAATCCATCGCGCTGATACGGACGCAACTCGGCGCTGATCGTGGCGGGCACGTCCGGCGTGACCCGCGCTTTGATCTCACCAGCTCGTCGTTCGATCTGTTCGTACTGTGGCTCGTCGAGAAATTTCTTCGCCGCCTTGTCCGCAAGTTGCAGAGCGTGCAGGCGCTGCGGCTCGGCGGTCAGTTCGCGCGGGTTCAGTCCGAGTTTCGCGAGCTGCTCGTCGTCCTCCTCGGTGAGATTGAACTGCAACCGCTTCCAGCCCTTGCCCTCGAGACGCACGTAGCCGCCGCGCGCGTTGAGCAGCAGTTTCAATTCGTCCTGCGTGAGCGTCGTGTCGTTCACGTCGAGCACCACGCGCAGATCGAACCAGTCGATCTCCGTCTCTTCCACGTTGAGCTTCACACTGCCGGCCACGGCTTCCGCGGTGAGCGAGGCGAGGTCGCCTTTCAATTCCACTTTCACCTGCGGCGGCAGCGACTTGAGCCAGCCGGCAAACAGTTCGGGAAATTTCTTCGTCACGCGCAGCGTGAAGCCGCCGCGATACATCTCCCACTTCGCGTCGAGTCCGGCGAGGAGCAGGAGCGGATTGCCCAGCGCGCTGCGGTCGGAGATGACGATGACGCCGTTCTTCTTCGCGTCCTTCTCGATGGTCTTGCCGCCCCGCTCCCACGCATAGCCGTTCCACGTTTCCTGCGGGCGGCCTTTCTCGTCGAGCGCGCGCGGGAGGATGATGCAATGCTCGGAGTTCGCGCCGGGATACGTGGCCTTCAACTCGCAATCGAATTGCAGCACCAGCGGCACAATGCGCACGCGCTCGCGCAGGCGCGCGGGCATTTCCACGCCGAGCGCGTGCAGCAAGGCCACGCCGCCCTGGCTCTCCAGCGCGGGCGCGGGCACCAGGTTTTCCGTGCGCGGATCCAGCACGTTGGCCTGCTGCGTCGGGCCGCGAAACACTTCTGTGTCCGTGACGTAAAGCGGCGCGCGCTGGCCGAGCACGCAGAGCAACGGCCCCGGCGCGGTGCCGTCCGCGCGCGTGAGGCGCAGGCTGTAATCGCCATGCGCATCGTCCGGTTCGGTGAGATTCCAGCGCAACGGTTCGGCGGCCAATTGAAACGCCTCGCCGCGCAGATTGACGATGCGCGAGTGCACGGCGGGCAGCCGGAACAGCCGCAGGAGCGCGCGCTGCGTCGTCTCCTCGTAATACTCCAGCCCGAGACGGGAGCCGTATCCGTAAATCATGCGCTGCTCGAAGAGCGGCCAGATCCATTCCGCTTCCGTGACGAGTTCCGCCTCGCTGGCCTGCAAGCGCCGTTGCAGTTCGCGCATCTGGTTCTGCTTCATCGCGCTGAACTCAGCCTGGCCCGGCAGCTTCCACTCCAGTTCCGCACCCTTCTCACGCAGCGCGATCCGCAGGTCGATGGATTCGGTCGCGGCCTCGTCCACCGCGTCCGGCGTGTATTTCGACGCGTTGCCGAACGCGCTTTTCCAGCGCGTGATTTCCTGCGTGCGCTGCCAGCGGCGCAGCTCCGCATCGATCTCGCCGAGGTCGGTGACAGGTTGAAGAAAATCAGGAATCACCTTGCCGCGCCGGTGCAACTCACGCGCGAGGTAGAGCCAGAAACGCCGCACCGTCTCCGGCACCGCCGGCCAGATTTTCAGCGCGTCCCAGCCCGGCGTGCCGAGCGACAGTCCCAGTTCTTGAAAATCCCAGCCGGTGATCGTGCCGCGCAGACGGCAAGAGGCGTGCAACGCGGCGAGGCGCGCGAGAAAACTTTTTTCGCCGGACGCGAGCTGGCGCTCCAAGGCCGCCGCGACCTGTTCAGGAAACGGCAGGTTGTTGTCCACGTTCGATTTCTCGGGCCTGGCGGGCGCGGGCAAATCCTTCGCGCGTTCGGACAAGGCGCGCACACTGCCCTGCGTGTGCTCGACGAGCAGCGCCTTGAACGTGGCATAGACGTGCTTGCAATCGCCCTCCAGTGGACACGAGCACGACTCGTCGATGACGTCATCGTGATCGAGCAACACCCGGACCTGGTAGAGTTCCGTGCCTTGGACTTCCGCGAAGAATTCGCCTGGCTGATCGCCGGGCCGCACGCTCCGCACCCGTCCGCCCACGAAATACTTCTCCCCGCGCGCCCGCGTCGCGGGCTGCATGGCGTTCATCTCTGCGCGCAACGCATCGGGCGACGGGAGGACAATGGGCAAACTCATTCGGCGCGAGACTGTAGCGGTGAACGATTTTTCAGCAAGGGGCGCTCCGTGCAAAATACGCCCGTCATCGCACAAAAAAGCCCAGGCTAATTTCAGCCTTACAGTTTTCAGCCTTTCAGCTTTTTCCCGGCCGCTTCTACACTCCCGCCATGTCGCTGCCCGCTGACTACCACATGCACACGCCGCTCTGCCGCCATGCGGTGGGCGAGCCGGTCGAATATGCCGCGCAGGCCGTCGCGTTGGGGCTGAAGGAAATCGGCTTCACCGATCACTCGCCGATGCGGCGCGATGATTTCGACAACTGGCGGATGCGCGCCGACCAGCTCGACGACTACGTGGAGCGCGTTCGCCATGCGCAACGCGAGCATCCCTCGCTCATCATCCGCCTCGGTCTCGAAGTGGACTATCTGCCCGGCCAGGAGGAATGGATTTGCGAACTGGCCGCGCGCCATCCGTGGGATTACTTCATCGGCTCCGTGCATTACGTGAGCGACTCGTGGGCGGTGGACAACCCCGAGATGATCTCGCGCTGGAAAGAGCGCGACGCCTTCGAGGTGTGGAGCATCTATTTCGACTGGCTCACGCGCGCGGCGGAAACCGGACTGTTTGAAATCATCGGCCACGCGGATCTGCCGAAGAAGTTCGGCTTCATCCCGCAGCGCGACTGCACGCCGCTCTTCGAGAAATTTCTGCGCGCTGCGAAGAAGGCGGATGTCGCCATCGAATTGAACACCGCCGGCCTGCGCAAAGACTGCCGGGAGATTTATCCGTCGCCACAAATCGTCCGCCTCGCGCATCAGCACGGCGTACCCATCACCTTCGGCTCCGACGCGCACGCGCCGGGCGAGGTGGGGATGGATTTGGAGCAGGCAGTCGAACTCGCGAAGAGCGCGGGCTACACGCAGCGGTGCCAGTTCGTGCAAAGACGGCGGGAACTGGTGCCGATCTGATGCCGTCGGGATTGGTTGGAAAACTGGCCTCACGCGCAGTCCGCGAAGGGCGCAAAGCCGGACATCTTTTTCATCCTTTGCGCCCTTCGCGACCTTGGCGTGAGGCACTTTGGAAATATCTCAACCGACTTCCTCCCGGCTTTCGCCTTGACCGCCCCGCGCACGCTCGCAACGCTCGCCGCGAATTCACCGCACTCCTATGAACACAAAAATTGTCGCGCTTGTTTCCCTCGCCGCCGCCGCCGCTGTTTTCACCGCCTGCCACACGCGCGTCGCACCGCCAGCGGAACTGAAAGTCACACCCCAGGCCAACAACCTGAACGCCGGCTTCACCGTGAAGCCCGCGTCCGGCGCGCTCGGCAAAATCGAGCGGCTTGACCCGGCGCTGGATGCGCTGCTCGGCCCAGAGGCCGTGATCGAAAAACTCGCCGAGGGCTTTGACTGGTCGGAAGGCCCGGTGTGGATGAAGGGTGATTATCTCCTCTTCTCCGACGTGCCGCTGAACACGATTTTCAAATGGGACGCGCGCAGCGGCGTCACCATTTTCCGCTCGCCGAGCGGTTACACCGGCCACACCCCTCGCGGCGGCGAGCCTGGCTCGAACGGTCTCACGCACGATCATCAGGGCCGCCTCATCGCCTGCCAGCACGGCGATCGCCGCGTGGCGCGCTGGGAGGATGGAAAGTTCGTCGCCGTGGCGGACAAGTTCGAGGGCAAACGCTTCAACAGCCCGAACGACGTGGTCGTGAAATCCAACGGCGACATTTATTTCACCGACCCGCCCTACGGCCTGCCCAAGCGCATGGACGATCCGACCAAGGAGATTCCCTTTCAGGGCGTCTATCGCGTCGTGAATGGAAAAGTGACTTTGCTTACTGGCGAGGTGACGCGCCCGAACGGTCTCGCCTTCTCGCCCGACGAAAAAATTCTCTACGTCGCCAGCAGCGATCCGGACAAAGCGATCTGGATGTCCTATCCCGTGAAAGCCGACGGCACGCTCGGCGCAGGCCGGGTGTTCTTCGACTCGACCGCGATGCGAGCGGGCAAGAAGGGTCTGCCCGACGGCTTGAAGGTGGACCAGTCCGGCAACCTTTGGGCCACCGGCCCGGGCGGCGTGCTCATCATTTCGCCCGAAGGCAAACACCTCGGCACGCTCGCCACGGGCGAAGCCACCGCCAACTGCGCCTGGGGCGACGACGGCTCCACGCTCTACATCACGGCGGACATGTTCCTCTGCCGCGTGAAGACGAAGACGAAGGGGAAAATCTGACCCGCCTTCGCGGCGCTACGGCGCGGCCAGTCCGCTGAAAGCCGAAATCGGCGCGGACGGGCCGCCTTTTGCGGCTCGACAGGTTTTGGGGTGCGGAGGTATGTAGGTCTTCATGGTGTCTGCTTTCTTTTGGTTACCGTTGGTCTGGGGCGCGCGTCCCAACACGGGTGGCTCGGCGGCGCTCGCGCGCCGCAACCCACGCTTACTCCGGAGAGCACGGAGAGCAGGCTCCAACTTCACTTCCATCGCCAGCCATACTATCTAGGCCGATTCAGACGCCTTTCCCGAAATTACAACAAGGCTATACAGAACAATGATTCCACCAGCAGAACCAAGTTCAAATCAACAGAGTGTCGGCACCCGGCTTGCCGCCTTCCTTTCCCATCGCCGTGAGCACATCATTTCGGATTGGATCTCGTCCGTCCAGCGCGACGAGAAAGTGCCAACCTCCGATACCCTGAATCGGAGCCAACTCCGGGACCACCTTCCGCAGTTATTCGACAGTCTCACCAAGACACTCACCGACGCCTTCAATCCGGATGTCAAGGAATGCGCCGCAGCGACCGCAGCGACGCACGGGCATATTCGCTGGCAAGAGGGCTACGACCTTTCCGAGTTGCTCATCGAGTTCGCTCACCTGCGCGCTAGGCTCATTAGCGAGCTAAACGGATTTCAAGAGTCCAATCCAAACATTACCGGGGCGTCGTGGCTCTTTTCTACGACGGTCCTGCACCGTTTTCTGGACGATGCGGTGCGAAGCTCTGTCGAGCAATATTCTGCGACCGCCAAACTTTTCCAGCCACCTAATGCTCCACGCTAACTCCTGAGAAGCTGGAACCAGAACGGGCGGGAAAATCGCGAGTGGTGCATTTCCAGTTTCTCGTCTCATTGCCCCCCGTCCGACGGGCGTGGGAGTCGGATCCAATGACCTGATTACGGTTTGAGTTTGTACTGATACGCGGCGGGCGGAGCTGCTACAAAACGCGGGTGCCAACGCAATTGAATCTCATGGGCGATGCGCCTGCGCCCCAGAAACCCGGGACGCCTGCAACGTCATCAAGCGCGACGACTTTCCACCTGCTCCACGGCGACTGTCTGGCGCTGATGCGCGCACAGCCCGCGCCGTCGGTGGACGTGGTGGTGACGTCGCCACCCTACAATCTCGGGATCAAATACGGGAAGTATGATGACACGAAGGGGCGAGGGGAGTTCCTGGCGTGGACGGTGGAGTGGTGCGCGGAGGTGCGGCGGCTGCTGAAGGAGAACGGCTCGTTCTTCCTGAACGTGGGTTCGTCGCCGAGCAATCCGATGTTCCCGCATGAGGTGGTGCTGGCCTTGCGGGAGTTGTTCGTGTTGCAGAACACGTTTCATTGGATCAAGTCGATCACGGTGGAGACACGGGCGGGGGAGGAGATTTCGGCGGGGCATTTCAAGCCGATCAATTCCAAGCGGTTCGTCACGGATTGTCACGAGTACGTCTTCCATCTCACGAAGAATGGGGACGTGCCGCTGGAGCGGCTGGCCGTGGGCGTGGCCTACGCAGACAAGAGCAACATCGCGCGCTGGGGCCACACCGAAGGGCGCGATAAACGGTGCCGGGGGAACAACTGGTTCGTGCCGTACGAGACGATCAAGAGCCGGGACAAACAGCGCCCGCATCCGGCGACGTTCCCGGTGCGGCTGGCGGAGATGTGCATCCAGTTGCACGGGCGCAACGCGGAGTTGAGCGTGCTCGATCCGTTCCTCGGCATCGGCAACGCGGCGATGGCAGCGGGCGCGTGCGGGGTGCGGGAGTTCGTGGGGATGGAAATTGATGAGGAGTATTTGAGCGTGGCGCGGGAGCGGGTGGGGGGAAGGCCGAGCTAGGCACCTCGGAAGACAGAGCAAACACGGAAGGCCGGGAGGTGAACACATCGGAGCGCGGCGCTCCATTTCCGTTTCCGTGTTTTCCGTGTCTTCCGTGGTCAACCTTCGCATCCGTGCCCCAGCGGATTTCCGCTTTTCTTCCCGCGCGCTTTGGCAATCATGCGCGCTCGTTTTGATGACCGAACTTTGAACTTATGAAAATCGTCCTCGCTTACTCCGGCGGCCTCGACACCTCGGTGCTGCTTTCCTGGATCAAAGACACCTACGGCAACGCCGAGATGATCTGCTTCTGCGCGAACATCGGGCAGGAAGATGAACTGAAGGGCTTGAACGCGAAGGCGAAGAAGACGGGCGCGTCGAAGATCTACATTGATGATTTGCAGGAGGAATTCGCCAGCGACTTCATTTATCCGATGCTGCGCGCCGGCGCGATTTACGAGGGGCAATACTTCCTCGGCACTTCCATCGCGCGCCCGCTTATCGCCAAGCGCATGGTCGAGATCGCCAAAGCCGAGAAGGCCGACGCCATCGCCCACGGAGCGACCGGCAAGGGCAACGACCAGGTGCGCTTCGAGTTGACGGCCGCCGCGCTCGCGCCGGAGTTGCAAATCATCGCCCCGTGGCGTGATGAGCGTTACCGGAAGGATTTCCCCGGACGCCAGGCGATGATTGATTACTGCGCGGCGAAGGGCATCCCCGTGCAGGCCAGCGCCAAGAAGCCCTACTCGATGGACCGCAACCTTCTGCACATTTCCTACGAGGCCGGCATCCTGGAAGACCCGTGGTATGACAGCTTCGATCCGAAGAAGAACCGCGATTACTTCACCACGCTGTCGGTGCTGCCCGAGGATGCGCCGGACAAGGCGGAGTTCGTCGAACTCGATTTCGTGAAGGGCGATTGCGTGGCCGTGAACGGCAAGAAACTTTCACCGCTGGCCGTGATGAAGTACCTCAACAAGCTCGGCGGCAAACACGGCGTCGGCCGCGTGGACATGGTCGAGAACCGCTTCGTCGGCATGAAGAGCCGTGGCGTGTATGAGACCCCCGGCGGCAGCATCCTGCACTACGCGCACCGCCAGATGGAGAGCCTCACGATGGACCGCGAAGTCATGCACCAACGCGACGCCTTGATCCCGAAGTATGCCGAACTCGTTTACAACGGCTTCTGGTATGCGCCCGAACGTCTCGCGCTCCAGGCCTACGTCGAGGAGAGCCAGAAGAACGTCACTGGCACCGTGCGCGTGAAGCTCTACAAGGGCGGACTCTACGTCGCCGGCCGCAAGTCGAAGTTCAGCATGTACAACCCGCACATCGCCACGATGGAGGCCGACCCGACCAAGGCCTACAACCAGGACGACGCCACGGGCTTCATCCGCCTGAACGGCCTGCGCCTGCGCGTGAACTCGACGGTGAACGGGGCGAAGAATTTGAAGGCGCTCTGAACGAATCCCGACTTTCCAAAAAGATGGCCGTTGCTAACTTCAAACCATGACTTGGCAGAACAAAATCGCGGCCTGGCGAAAACTGAAGCCGGCGGAGCGCAAAGCGCGCCGCTGGGCGGACGTGCCGCGCCAGGTCGCGACGAGCATGGCCTTTGAAGGCGAACCGGTGGATCTCAAATGGCTGAAGGCTCTACACAACCGCCGCACGCCACGCGCTTCATAGAAACGACGCACGGCGTAATTTCTTACGCCCAGCTTGCGCCATTGCTGGGCGAGCGCGTCCTGCGCCTTCTTGAGAACATTGAGGATGAGACGTTCTCGGCGCGTTCGCTGGACGAGTCACTGCTCTTGGAATTTCACCGCGAGATCTGCGCTGACCTTATTCCCAATTGGGCCGGACGACTGCGCCTGACCGAAGTACGCGTCGGGCAACACCAGCCACCACCGCCGCATCAAATTGCGCTTTTGTTGCGCGACTACTTTGCTGACCTACGGGCGCGTTTGGATTCTCTGAAGGCACCTGACGATCCGCTTCTCCTGGAAGCGCTGGCCTTTGCTGAAGGCCGTCTCTTGTCCATTCATCCCTTCACCGATTTCAACGGCCGCGTCACCCGGTTGTTCCTCGCAGAAATACTTCGCCGACTTGGCTTGCCGCCCGTGGATCTTGCGCCCGCCGCCGATGACGCCCGCGCGAAATATCTGCTCACCCTGCGTGCCGCCGACGCATTGAATTGGCAACCGCTCGCCAACCTCTGGCAACAACGCTTGGAGGCCAGTTCGGACACTGAGTAGGGAGGAACAAAACTGCACTCGCCGAGTCGGAGAATCGTCCGCCGGATCAACTCCGGCGTATCCTGCAAGGGTCATGAAGAAGCACGGTCCCAGCCCCAAAGTAAAAGACGATTTCATCGCCACCGCCCGCCGTGCCTTTCGTCGCGTGGCCAAGAAACTTCGTGTTGAAAATGCGCGCCTGGGTATCGCGCTCGTCGTTGGAAAGAATGGCCGGGTCGCGCTTGTGCCTGCGAATTAAAGACTGGCCGTCGGGCTTCGGCAGGCCAAGCAAACAGTTAACCTATTCATCCAAAACTTCCTCCACACTTTCCCGCAGTGCACTGACTATGCGCCGCGCCTGCGCCTTGGTCGTGCAGTAGGGCGGCATGAGCACGATGACGTTGCCGATGGGGCGGGTGAGGACGCCGCGTTTGGCCATCGCTTCGCAGACGCGGAGGCCGGCGCGTTCGCGCAGCGCGAACGGTTCGCGCGTGCGCCAGTCGCGGACGAGTTCCACACCGGCGATCAGGCCGACTTGGCGGATGTCGCCGACGTGCGGTAACGACCAGAGTGTTTTCAATTCTTCATCCAGCACGCGCTGCAACTCGGCACGCGCGCGGATGGATTTTTCGGTGTTTAGCAATTCCAGACTCGCCAAGCCCGCCGCCGCGCCGAGTTGATTCCCGGTGTAGCTGTGGCCGTGGAAGAAAGTTTTGAACTCTTCGTAGTTGCCGAGGAACGCGTCGAAGACTTCCTGCGTGGTGAGCGTGGCGGCCATCGGGAGATAACCGCCGGTCAGTCCTTTCGCCAGCGCGAGATAGTCCGGTTGCACCTGTTCAATCTGGCAGGCGAAGCTCGCGCCCGTCCTGCCGAAGCCGGTCATCACTTCGTCGGCGATTAGTTGCGCGCCGTGGGCGCGCGCGAGGTCGGTGACTTGTTTCAGCCAGCCGGACGGTTGTGGAATCATCCCCGCCGCGCCTTGCATCAATGGCTCGAAGACGAACGCGGCGTAAGGTTCGCCGCGCTTTTTCTGCACCGTGAATTTCTGCTCCACCTTCTGCACGCATTCCCAGCCGCACTTGCGATACTTCCGCGCGTCGTCGCGCTCGGGCTTCGCGCGATTGAACGGGCAGCGGTAGCAGTAGGGCGACATCACCTGGTCCGACTTGAACAGCAGCCCGCCGTAGCTTTTGTGGAACAGGTCAATGTGGCCGACGCTCACTGCGCCGACCGTGTCACCGTGATACGCGCCATCGAGCGAAAGGAACTTCGGCTTCTTCAACCCGCGCGCGCGCCTCGCAAATTGATAGGAGAGCTTGAGCGCGACTTCGAGCGCGGTGGAGCCGTCGTCGCTGAAGAAGACTTTTTGCAAACGCGGAACGCGGAGCGGGGAACGCGGAGCATCCGTTGGATACGTGCTGGCCTTCACCAGTTCCGTCGCCAGCAAACTCGCCGGCTCGTTCGCGAATCCCAACGCCGACGAATGGGCAATCTTCTTTAACTGCCTCCCCAGCGCCGCGTTCAGCTTCGGATGATTGTGGCCGTGAAGATTGGTCCAGATGGAGGAATTGGCGTCGAGATATTCGTGGCCCTGCACGTCGCGCAGCACTGCGCCTTTGCCGCTCGTAATGACGATTGGCTCGCGCGCCAGCCAGTCCTTCATCTGCGTGAAGGGATGCCAGACGTGGCGATGATCGAGTTCAGCCAGCTTATGCACGCGGAAGATTTAGCGCAGAGACGCGGGGGCGCGGAGAGAAATTGTGCGGTGCCGCAGGCCGTGTCCGTCGTGGTACGGCAGACCGCAGAAAGCGGCGCTAAAGCGACCGCACTCCAAACGCTGGCGCGCAGCACCACACGCCAAGTCATTCGCGGAGCGTTTGGAGTGCGGTCGCTTTAGCGCCGCTTTGGCTTTCGCACGCGAACCAATCATCATGTTGTTCCCGCGCTCAGAGCCGCCGCCAGTTCACGCACATCATCAGCGGTGTGCGCGGCCGTGAGCGTGACGCGCAGCCGCGCCGCGCTGCGGGCGACGGTTGGATAACGAATGGCCGGGATGAAGAATCCGCTCTCGCGCAGTCGCGTCGCGAAATGCACCGCTTCCTCTTCTGCGCCGACGAGCAGCGGAATGATCGCGCTCTGCACCACGGGAAGTTTCCACCGCCCGCCGACCAGCGCGTTCTTCAACTGATCAATCAACGACCACAGCCGCACACGCCGCTCTTCGCCCTCGGCTGCTTGCAGCAATTCAATTCCCGCGCGGGCGGCAGCGGCGGCGGCGGGGACTGGCGCGGTGGAGAAGATGAAACTGCGCGCGCGATTCACGAGTACGTCCACGAGAGCGCGCGATCCACACACGTAGCCGCCGCTTGCGCCGAGTGCTTTGCCCAGCGTGCCCATTTGAATCTCGATGCGCGACGAGACTTCGTGCGCGTCGGCGAGTCCTCGGCCTTGCACGCCGAACAGGCCGGTGGCGTGTGCTTCATCAATCATCAGCCACGCGCCGTAACGATCCTTCAACTCTACGAGGTCGCGAAGCGGGGCGAGATCGCCATCCATCGAGAAAACGCTTTCGGTGATGACGAGGATGCGCGCGACGCGACCTTGGGCCTTGGACCTTGGACCTTGGACTTCCCGCGCCCACTGCAACTTGGACTCCAAATCGGCGCAGTCGTTGTGCGCGAACACGCGGAGCTTCGCGCCGCTGAGCCGCGCGGCATCCACGATGGAAGCATGGACGAGCTTGTCCAAAATGATCACGTCGTCTTTGCCGACCAGCGCGCCGATGGTGCCGAGCGCGGCGGCGTAACCGGTCGAGAAGGTCAACGCGGCCTCCGTCTTCTTGAACGCCGCGAGCACCTCCTCCAGTTCATGGAAAGGCGCGAGCGAGCCGCAGATGAGCCGCGACGCGCCCGCGCCCGCGCCGAATTTCTCTACCGCTTTAATCGCCGCCTCCTTCAGCGCCCGATGATTCGCCAGCCCGAGATAATCGTTGGAAGAAAAGTTCAGCAACTCGCGCCCGTCGAGCGTGACGCGTGCGCCCTGCGGCGAATCGACCCGGCGCAATTCACGCCGCAGTCCTGCCTTGCGAATCGCGGCAAGGTCGTGCGTCAGGACGTCATCGAAATGGCTCACGCGCCTTTCGTGACATGGGAACCTGTGCGGGTCGAGCGAACAAGTGACGGAGCGGTTGAGCCGCACCTTCGCGAAGGACAGTCGCGTGTATGACCAAGACATTTCAGGTGAGCCGCACGACGGGGAAGCTGGTCCCGGTGAAGCTGTCCTCCGCGAAATTGGCCGCCATACAGAAGAACTTTTCCACGCGGTTCAATCCCTATTTCACCCTGAAAAAGATGTCGAAACGGGGCGTTACCCGCGAACGGCTGCAGCCGAAATAGTCGCAGTCCCGTGGTCAGGGAACCTTGCTTCAAGAACGAACAATTCTTGTTTGACCACACCCCTCCCGCTACTTTGCCGCCATGCTGACTGGAACAATCGAAGCGCTTGGACACACCACCCGGGACGGGATGCTCAACCTCAGCGTGAACGTCGGCGTGGCGGATGCGGACGTGGCGGTGGTGGTGCATGTGAAGCCGCTGGCTGCGCCGGGCGAAGTGGATGCGAACGGCTGGCCCAAGGGATTCTTTGAACGCATCGCCGGATCAATGCCGGAACTGAGCCGCGCGCCCCAGGGTCAGTTCGAGCAACGCCTGGCCCTCTAATGATTTTCCTGCCGGACACGAACGCGTGCATCGGATTGCTGCGCCAGCGTCAGGCGAAGTTGATCGCCCGCTGGCAGTCGGTCAAAGCCAGCGACATGGCGCTGTGTTCCGTGGTTGTGTATGAATTGCGTCACGGTGCGGAGCGGAGTTCGAATCCGGCCACCGAACACGCCAAGCTTGATGCCTTCCTCGCCCCGTTCACATCGTTGCCGTTCGATGACGCGAGCGCGCGGAAGTGTGCGGAAATCCGCCGTGCGTTGGAGCGCGCCGGCACCGTGATCGGGCCACACGATTTGCAAATCGCCGCCGTTGCCCTCCAGCATGGCCTGACTTTGGTGACGCACAACTCGCAGGAGTTCAGCCGCATCTCCGGTTTGCGATGGGAGGATTGGGAGCAATGAGCAACAGCCTCCCGTTCAGATGGGAATAAAGATTCCGCAGGGTATGCTCGGAACGTCAGTCAGGTTTTCCCTGCGAGCGTAAATGCCGTTCGCGCCGCGCCCGCAAATTCAAGCCAAGCATCCAGCCGCCAATCCCGCAGAATAATCCGCCACCCCACACAGCTAGTGCGACAACAGGAAAGTTCTGTGCGGCTCCTGCCAAGTTGCCTGCGACATCGTCCCCAAACTCATTTCGTTTCGTGGGAAGCGACAGAACAATAAACATGGAAACAAGCGTAGCGGCGCGCAGACACCAACGAACCTCTCTCCAATCCGGGCCGCGAAGCGTGAAACTGATAAGCAGTGGCGCATACACTGGCAGAAAAAAGAGCGCCAGAAAGACCATGACAATAATGGCGGCTACTGCACCCATGTTGCGTGGTTCACCCCTTCAACCCCAGCCCGAGCACCTGCTGGCAGTATTTAATACTGCGCTCGATCTCGGCTTTCTGGCTGAGTTGATTCGTCTCGTTGCGATCCTTGCCTTCGGGGTTCTTCACGGTGGTGAAGGGTTTTCCCTTCTTGGCAAGGGCAACGAATTTCGCGAAGTCGGCCACGGGGATCGTGGAATACGGTTTCCAGAAGTCGTCCTTGAGATAAGGAAATGGTTTCGAGAATCCGGAAATGGTCTCGATGTGGACGGGCACGCCGGGGCACAGCTCGGCGAAGCGCGCGAAGTATTTCTTCAGATCCATCTGGCCGTCGCCCATCGCGGTCCATTGCACTTTCGCGCCGTCCTCGTATTCCCACACGGCAGAGTCGCGGAGACTGGTGGTGATGGCGTAACGCCCGAGGTTCTCCAAGCTTTGCAATGGGTCTTCGAGCGTCCAGCAGGCGTTGCCGGAATCCATGTTCGCGCCGACGTAGTCGCGGCCCGCGTCCTCGATTAGGCGGACAAGTTCGGTGGAGTGCAGGTCGCCGGCGTGGTTCTCGATGGCGACCTTCACGCCGGAATCAATGGCGAGGGTGCGCTGGCTCTTGAGGACTTTGACGGTGTCGGCGATGCGGGCGTTGATGCCGCCCTCGGTCTTGCGGTCGTCGGCGTTGCCGAGCACGACGCGGAAGACGTTGGAGCCGAGCGCCTTGGCCATGCGGATACCGAGGGCGAGGTGTTCCTCGGCGGAATTCCAGCGCGGGTCTTTGCGGTAGGACTTGGACGTGGGGCAGATGCTCCAGGAGCCGAGTTGAATCTGGAGTCCCTTGTCCGCAGCCATCTTGCGCAGGTCGCCGAGATAGGCGTCGTCGGTTTTCTCGAAGGGGCCGAAGTCGGTGATGAACAGCGAGTCAGTCTTGAGTTGCGCGGCGTAGTCGATGAGTTGCGGGGCTTTCCACTTCATGTCGCGCACGGCGAAGTTGTCGAGGCCGAGCTTGATGCCGAGCTTCTTGGGCGCGGCGTCCTGCGCGAACGCGGCAGGAGCGAGCGCGGCGGCGGCGGCGACAGTGGAAACCGTCTTGAGAAAATCCCTGCGAGTCGTGTCTTGTGTGGTCATGGGCGCGGATGATTTGCGAAGCGGCGTGGGGTTTCAATTCAATTGGTAGAGCCAAGTTCTGCTGGGCACGCGCCAGCGCGTGGCGGTTGGCAACGGGCAGTCGGAGTCAGTTGCGGCGACAGGCTTGAGACCTTGCGTGTGGCTCCGTCGTCAGGAAGGTCTGCCAGTGGCAAACTGGCAGCACGTTACTTCTTCCCCAGCAGATGCTCGTCGAACCAGTCGGCGAAGACGGCCATGTCCTTGTCCATGCCAGCCCAGCCGTGGTCGGCACCGGGCTTGACGATGATCTTCACGTTGTTGCCGAACTCCTTCGCGCGCTTCTCGAACACTTGCGCCTGGTAGATGGGCACCAACTTGTCCGCGTCGCCGTGGACGATAAGCATTGGGGGCTGGTTCGAGCGAATGTAGTTCAGTGGAGAAATGTCCTGACTGAGTTTCATGCGGCCCTCGGCGGTGTCGGAGCGCGGGCCGAAGGCGGGTTTGAACTTTTCCAGCGTGCCGATGCCCACGGCGTCATCACCCTGCGCGCCCCAGTTCAGGAAATCCGTGGGCGGATAGAAGCACGCGACGGCGGCCACGGCGCTGCTTTCGCGGTCGATGGGGTCTTTGGCGTCGGGCTTGCCCGGTCCGCCGCGCGTGCCGAGCGTGAGCGAGAGATGTCCGCCTGCGCTGCCGCCGCTCACGCCGAGCTTGTTCGGATCAACGCCAAATTTTTTCGCGTTCAAATGGATGTAACGAGACGCACGCTGCACGTCCTCAATAATCTCGGGGATGATGTAGCGCGGCTGCGAGCCATGCACCACGGCGAAGACGGTGTAGCCCCGGTCGAGCAACGGCTGATAGAATTTCTGGTTGATCGCTTCCTTGGCGGAGAAGAACCCGCCGCTGACCATGAAGATGACGCCCGCGCCGTTTTTGTTTGCCGGCTCGAAGACATCCATGGTGAGCGCTGTGCCGAACTTGCGCCCGTAGATGAGGTCTTCGGTGCGCTTGACCTCAGCGGCGGAGAGGCTGATGGCGAGGGCCAGCAGGGCGAGGAGCGTGGAGAGGTGTTTCATGGACGGGACGTTAGACAAGCCGGGTGGTGGTGCGAAGGGGAAAATCCCGCTCTTAATCGTAATCGTAATCTCCCCTTCGGAACCCGGATTATGATTAAGATTATGATTAAGAGCAGGAGAGGGCCGAAATTCGGCTTGCGCCCCATCCATTCCTCCCTACTCTCCACGCCGCCTGAGTCCGGCGTGTGCCGGTGCTCATTGAGGCTGAGAAAAAACAGTTAACGAACAACCGAACATTCAACCCTCCGTTGCCACGGATTGTGTTTGCTCGGCAATGGAGACAAAAGGCCCACCCGCCTCACGTCTCCCACAGGTTCAGTCAGGGAAAATAGTCAGTCATTATGCTCACAATGGAAGAAGCCATGAAGCAAAGCCCCTCGGGCTTCGCTACTGGCCAGATCGTCAAGGGTAGAATCATCGAAGTCCGCGCCAAGGAAGCCTTGGTGGACATCGGCTACAAATCGGAAGGTTCCATCAACGGCAACGAGTTCGAAGACATCAAGGCCGTGAAGGTTGGTGATGAAATCGACGTGCTCATCGAGCGTCTCGAAGACAAGGACGGCATGGTCGTCCTCTCGAAGGAGAAGGCCGAGTTCAAGAAGAACTGGGACCGCATCCTCCTCATCGCCGGCGAAGGCACGACCGTCACCGGCAAGGTCAAGAGCGCCATCAAGGGCGGACTCATCGTCAACATCGGTGTCGAGGCGTTCCTGCCCGCGTCGCAGATTGACATCATTCCGCCGAAGAATTTGGCCCCCTTCATCGGCAACACCTACGAATTCAAGGTCGTGAAGATCAACGTGGACCGCCAGAACGTGGTTCTGTCGCGCCGCGAATTGATTGAAGCCGAACGTGGCGCCCGCCGTGCCGCGCTGCTCACCGACATGACCCCCGGCGACATCCGCAAGGGCGTGGTCAAGAACATCACCGACTTCGGCGCCTTCATCGACCTCAACGGTCTTGATGGTTTGCTGCACATCACGGACATGAGCTGGGGCCGCATCGGGCACCCGAGCGAAATCCTCAAGGTCGGTCAGGAACTCGACGTGGTCGTGCTCGACGTGAACCGCGAAAAGGAACGCGTCAGCCTCGGCCTCAAGCAGAAGCTCGCCAATCCTTGGGAAGCGATCGAAACCAAGTTCACCGTCGGCCAGAAGGTCAAAGGCAAGGTTGTCAACCTCGTGCCCTACGGCGCGTTTGTGGAGCTTGAACCCGGCGTCGAAGGCCTCGTGCATGTCACCGAGCTTTCGTGGACCAAGCGCATCGCCAAACCCTCGGACGTGCTCAAGCCCGGCCAGGAACTCGAAGCGGTCGTGCTCGGCATCAATCGCGAGGAGCAGAAAATCTCCCTCGGCATCCGCCAGCTCGAAACCAATCCGTGGGAAAAGGCGGCGGAGAAGTATCCGCCCGGCACGCGTGTCAAAGGCAAGATTCGCAACCTCACCAGCTACGGCGCGTTCCTCGAACTCGAGGAAGGCATCGACGGCATGATTCACGTCTCGGACATCTCTTGGACGCGCAAGATCAACCACCCCAGCGAAGTGCTGAAGAAGGGCGACGAAGTCGAAGCCCAGGTGCTCGAAGTGGACAAGACCAACCAGCGCATTGCGTTGGGCGTGAAACAGATCGGCGAAGATCCGTGGTCGGCCATTGATAAATTCTACAAGGTCGGCGACCTCGTCACCGGCAAGGTCACCAAGCTCGCGAGCTTCGGCGCCTTTGTCGGCCTCGAACACGACATCGACGGCCTCGTGCACATCTCGCAGGTCAGCGAAGACCGCGTGGACAAGATCAAGAACGTGCTCAAGCCCGGCCAGGACGTGAGCGCGCGCGTGATCAAGATCGACAAGGCCGAGCGCCGCATCGGTCTGTCCATCAAGGCCGCCAGCTACAGCGACGAGCAGCTCCGCGAAGAGCAGAAGATTCTCGACTCGCTCAAGCCCGGCGAAGACCTCGTGGCGCTCCAGCACGCGTTCGACGCGGCGGAAGTCACCGACGAGAAGCCCTAAGGCGATACTCGACCGAAGCAGAATTCACGACCGGCGGACTCGCAAGAGTCCGCCGGATTTTTCGTTCAGGTGATGGCCTCGCGCTGCGTGGCCATCCCCGTTCAAGGTGCAGGGCAGACGCATCTAAATTTGTCCTAAAATGTGGCTCCTTCATTCCTTTGCCATCCATTCCTCTGACTAAACTTCAGACTGACGGATTTAAGTCAGTGGAATGGATGGCAAGGGAATGGAGGCAACTCGGCTTCATCGCCTATTTTGATGCGGCTGCCCTGGTTCAAGGTGTGTTCCACGTTTGCATTGCGGACGGGAATGGAGTTCTGTTCCCGCCGATTGGTAACAACCCGGATGTTTCAAGAGGAGTAATCGTTATGCGTTTAATGTCACGAAAACTGGCCGCAGTCCTGGGGGCTTTGATGATCCTGAATTTCGCGCCGGGGCTGCGCGCCCAGCCCGTGGAAACCAACCTCGTGAGCCTGAATGCGGTGTGGCGTTACAATCACGCGGACTGCCTGGATGCCGTCGGGTGGATGGCGACCAATTACAACGACACCATCGGAAACTGGCTTTCCGGCCCGGGCGGCTTCACCGGCGGCGAGACGCGGGTGGAGGCGCTGGTTGGTGTCACCACCACCACGCTGCCCGCGCCCAACGCGGTCGGGCGATCCGGACGGGCGATGTATTTCCGCACCACTTTCAACGTGGCCTCCACCGCCGCGCTCTCGCTCATTTTCTCGAATCGCGTGGATGACAACGCGGCGTTCTACCTGAACGGCCAGCTCGTGCAGCGTCTGCGGCTCACGGCGAACCCGATCCTTTGCGGCTCCTTTGGTGCCATCAATCCTTACGCGGGCAACGATGCCACGGACTGGGATGTGTTCACGCTCACGCCCGCGCAACTGGCTGGCGTGCTCGTCGCGGGCACCAACACGCTGGCGGTCGAGGTGCATCAAAGTGGCACCGCCAGCTCGGACATGGTGTTCGTCTGCGCGGTCACGGCTTCGATTGCGGACACCAATCCACCGCCCACGCTGCGGATGCCGGCGGAAGCGCCGCCGCTCGGCTTCACGTTCGTGAACGCGTTTCCTGGACTGGCTGGCATCTCCGGCCCCGTGGCCTTCGCCACGCCGGCTGGTGAGACCAACCGCCTCTTCGTGCTTGAGCGCAGCGGACGGCTCGTGGTCATCACGAACCTCGCCGCGCCGACGCGCACGGTAGTGATGGATTTCGGCGCGGGCCGCATCAGCATCGGCGGCGAGAACGGTTTGCTCGGCTTGGCGCTGCACCCCGGCTTCAACACCAACGGCTACTTCTTCCTCTTCTACTCGACCACCGCCACGACCGCCGCGCCCGGCGCCACCAACACGCCGCACCAGCGCGTCTCGCGTTTTCAAATGACCACGCCCGGCGGCAATAGCGCGCTGACGAACACCGAACTGCCGCTCATCACGCAGAACGACGAGGCCAGCAACCACAACGGCGGCGATCTGCATTTCGGCCCCGACGGCTACCTCTACATCAGCTACGGCGACGAGGGCGACCAGAACGACGCGCGCAACAACAGCCAGACCATCCGCAAAGACTTCTTCTCCGGAATCCTCCGCATCGATGTGGACAAGCGCCCCGGCAATCTCGATCCCAATCCGCATCCGTCGCTCCAGGACGCCACGAATTATTTCGTGCCGGCGGACAATCCGTGGGTCAGCGCGAATCTCGTCGGCGAGTTGAATCCGGGCGGCGTGAAGCGCACCGAGTTCTACGCCGTGGGCCTGCGCAATCCGTGGCGCTTCTCCTTCGATCCCGTCACCGGCTGGCTCTGGTGCGGCGACGTGGGCGGCGGCGCGCGCGAGGAGGTGGACATCATTACCAGCGGCGGCAATTACGGCTGGGCCTTTCGCGAAGGTTTTACCACCGGCGTGAAGGCGAACACCGGCGGCGGAGTGGCGCTGAATCCCATTCGCGATTATCCGCACGGCAGCAGCGGCACCAACGTCGGCAACTCCATCACCGGCGGCCTCGTCTATCGCGGCACGCGCCTTCCGGAACTCACCGGCTGGTACGTGTATGCGGATTACACCGCGCCCGGCAACGTGTGGGCCATGTTCTACGACGGCACCACGGGAACCAATTCGCAGAACCGCTGGCTGTTCCAAGATCAAAACATCGTGGCGTTCGGGCGCGACCCGCGCAACGGCGACGTCCTCGCCGCCGATCTTGGCGACAGCCAGATCAAGCGCCTGACCTACGACACCAACGCGTCGCTCGGGCAGTTGCCGCCCACGCTCTTCGACACCGGCGCGTTCACCAATCTCACCTCGCTCTCGAACTCAACGCAGACGCTGACGCCTAACTCCGGTGTGAACGCCTACGACCTCAACGCGCCCTTCTGGTCCGACAACGCGCATAAGACGCGCTGGTTTTTCCCGCCGCCGAACGGCATGAAAATCGGCTTCAGCCCCGAGGGCAACTGGTCGTTCCCGCAAGGCATGGCGTGGGTGAAACATTTTGATCTGCAACTCACCAATGGCTCGCCCGAGTCCACCCGCCGCCTCGAAACGCGCGTGCTCGTCCGCACCTCGAACAGCGTCTATGGCGTCACCTATCGCTGGGGCGATTCGATCAACAACGCCGTGCTCGTGCCAGACGGCGGACTCGACGAAGCCTTCGTGATCAATGACGGCGGCAACATCCGCACGCAGATCTGGCGCTACCCCTCGCGCAGCGATTGCAACGCCTGCCACACGGCGGGCGGCGGCTGGGGGCTGGGCTTCAACACGGCGCAGTTGAATCGTGACTTCGGTTACGCGGGCGGCACTTCCAATCAGATCGCGTTCATGAGTGGGGCGGGATTTTTCTCCAACGCGGTCACGGATGTGCATTCCCTCCGCGCGCTCGCACCGGCCACGGATGAATCCTCCAGCCTTGAATGGCGTGTGCGTTCGTATCTCGCGGCGAACTGCGCCTCGTGCCATCACCCGGGCGGCACCGCGCTCGGCAACTGGACGGCCGGACTCACCAACTCCACCGCGCTCGCGGGACTGATCCATGGCCCGCTCGTCAACAACGGCGGCAACACCAACGCGCGCGTCATCACGCCCGGCTCGCTCACGAACTCCATGCTGCTCACGCGCCTCTCGACGCGTGGCCCCGGCCAGATGCCGCCCGTCGGCTCGACGGTTCTCGACGCGCAGTCCATTGCGCTGTTGAGCCGCTGGATCACCAATGACCTCGCAGGTGGCTGGACGAACACCATCGCGCCGCTGACCATCGCGCTTACGGCCACGAACGGCGGCACCGTGCAATTTATCCACCCGCCCAACCGCGCCGCGCGCGTGGAGACCGCGCCGAGCCTGGATTTCCCGATTCAATGGAGCTTCCTGAACGTGCCGGCAAATCGTCCGACGTATCCCGCGACCTCCAACGCGGTCAGCATTTACGACGGCACGAACGCCGCGCAGAAATTCTACCGCGTGCGCCTGACGACGCCGTAACGTGCTGCCAGTTTGTAACTGGCAGGGCAGAGCAGGTAACGGCGCGTTGAAGAATCTTGCGCTTGGGAAAAGTTCATCGCCCCTGCCGGTTGCAAACCGGCAGCACGTTGAAAAACCCGCGCTCGTCATTCGTCATTCGTCATTCGTAAATTCCCGGCGCATGGCGATTTTTTACGACACCCACGCGCATCTCGACTACCCGGACTTCCAGCCGGACTTCGCGGACGTGCTGGCCCGCGCGCGCGGGGCCGGCATCACGCGGATGATTTCCATCGGCACAAACTTCGAGAGCAGCCGTCGCGCGGTGGCGCTGGCGGAAAAGCATGAAGAGATTTTCGCCGTCGTCGGCTGGCATCCCTCCGACGTGCTCGACGCGCCCGATGATTTGCGCCCAACGCTGCGCGAACTGGCGACGCACCCGAAGGTCGTCGCCATCGGCGAGACGGGACTGGACTACTACCGGATGCCCAGTGCGAAAGGCGGCACGGCGGAGGACGACGCCAACTACAAGCGCAAGCAGGCGGCCATCTTTCAGCAACAACTGGAAGTCGCCGCGGAGTTGAAGTTGAACTGCGTGATCCACCAGCGCGGTGAGACGCTGGACGACACGCTCGCGCTCCTGCAGCCCTTCGTCGGAAAGACGCGCGGCGTGTTTCACTGTTTCTCCAGCGACCTTGCCGCGCTCGCCCGCATCCGCGCGCTGGGTTCCCTCGTGAGCTTCACCGGCATCGTCACGTTCAAGAACGGCCAGAACGTGCGCGACGCCGTGGCCGCCACGCCGCTCGGAGAATTCATGCTCGAGACAGACTGTCCGTTCCTCGCGCCGATTCCTTATCGTGGCAAACGCTGCGAGCCGGCGTTTGTGAAGGAAATTGGGGACACGATTGCCCAGGTGAAAAATTGTTCACTCGAAGCACTCAGCCGCGCGACGTGTGACACGGCGCACGCCTTCTTTCCAAAGCTGCGCTGAAGCAAAGGAGCGCGGACCGCTGAGTCCGCGTGTTCATCCGCACTTTCAAACGAGGCCATTGGGTTGAATCACGATCACGCGGACTCGGCGGTCCGCGCTCCGCGAACTCACCAAACCTGAATCGAGTCGGCGGCGAAAATCTTTTCCACCAAGGCGTCGTAGTCCGGCGTGGTGGCGGTGAGTTCGACTGTTTCAACCACAGTCTCGGGCAACGCGCGTTGCCCGGCGATCACCGCGCGGGTCAGTTCGTCTTCCGGTCGCGTGAGGATGTCTAGGATGGCGCGCATTTAGAAACGAAGGACGTAGTTGGACGCAGCGGCGAGTTGCGCGAGTTGCGTGTCGTCAATTTCTTCAAACTTCAACGGCGACTCGCCGATCTCACTCAGCAGGGCCGCGCCGCGCTGCACGTAAATGGGCCGGCCAAATTCGCCCACGATGGGGAAGTAGCGCGAAAAATTGTCCTCGTCGATGAACTCATCCACGTATTCGCTCAACGCCAGCACGGCCGGCCCGCGCAGATAGACGGTGATGTCCGCCTTCTTCCAGGTGCCGACGCCCGCCGCGATGCGCACGGCCTCGGCGGGCTTGGCGCTGCTGCGAGGATCGCCAGTGATGATGATGAGCGCGGAGGGTTTCATGGCGTGGCCGAGAAAATCCAAATTCCAAATTCCAAATCCCAAACAAATTCCAAACCACAAATTTCAAACCACCGCGCGTCCAGTTTGGGAACATCCTCACGACCGAACCTCCCCTTGGAGCTTGGAACTTGGAGCTTGTTTGGGATTTGGGATTTGGAATTTGGAATTTTCCTCACGCGTCCTCTTTCAGTTGAAACTCACGAACCGATCCGTGCCTGCGATGATGTCGTTGACCACGGTCAGTCCGGCGAAGGTCGCGTGATCGGTGAGGGCAAGGTGGCGTTTGTGCGCGCCGTAGGCACAGGCGTAGAGGTTCAGTCCATCGGCCTTGAGTTGTTGCAAATCCGGATCGGCCACGCCCATGACTGCTTCGTCAATGCAGTAGAGATAGACATTCACTCCGCGCCGCATGGCCGCGTCGGCCACACGCAGACCGTGACGAAACCCGGGCTGATCCGGTCCGCAGGCGATGAGCACGCCGAGTTTTTTGCCCCGCAATTCCAAGGCGCGCACCGTAAAGGCGGGCACGGAGAAGTGTCAACGAACGGAAGGAGCGTGCTTCAACTGTCCAGCAACGTCCGAACATTGCGGGCCAGTTCGGAGGGGCGATACGGCTTGGCCATGAATTGATCCACCGTGCCGGGAGATTCCACGAGCACATCCGGCCCGGCGGTGCCGCTGACCATCAGGATTTTCAAACCGGGATGGTCCGATTTGCACTTCGCGGAAAGTTCGAGGCCTGTCATCGAACCCATCGCAAAATCGGTGAGCAGCAGCGACGGCTTGCGCGGTTCGCGGGCGAAAGACTCGAACGCCTCCTCCGGGTTTTGAAATTTCTTTAGTTCATAGCCGCCCGCCAGCAGCGAGACTTCAGCGAGATCAAGCAGATCCTGCTCATCATCCACCACGTAGATGAGGCGCTCGTCCGGCGCAGGCGTTGTTTCGGAATCGGCCATGTTTTATTGAGGCCAACGTTAGACCCGGTGGGGCTGCTTCGCAAGTGACGGCGGGCCCGGCGGCTACGCCGCGACAGGCCGGGGATTCACGGAACCACGCCCGCAATTTCACTTCATCAACTGCGTGCGAACCTTGATCGCGATGTCGATGAACGCGCGGCCTGGCGCGGAATCAGGGCTGGTCACGACGACCGGTTGGCCTGCATCACCGCCTTCGCGAATCTGAATGTAGATGGGCACTTCGCCGAGGAAGGGCGCATTCTGCCGCGCGGCCTCGGCCTTGCCGCCGCCGTGGCCGAAGAGTTCGATGCGGTCGCCGGTCGGCGTGATGTAGTAGCTCATGTTCTCCACGAGGCCGAGAATCGGCACGTTCACCTTGTTGAACATGGCGATGCCTTTGCGCACCACCCCGAGCGACGCTTCCTGCGGCGTAGTGATGATGACGCCACCATCGAGCGGCACGGTCTGGCAGAGGGAAAGTTGCGCGTCGCCGGTGCCGGGCGGGAGGTCCACGAGCAGATAATCCAGTTCACCCCAGTCAACCGAATGCACGAACTGCTGGATGGTCTTCATGATCATCGGGCCGCGCCAAATGACGGGCTGATCGCCGTCGAGCAGGAAGCCCATGCTCATGAGCTTCACGCCAAAATTTTGCGGCGGCACGAGCTTCTCATCCGCGCTGATGGTGGGGCGTTTGTTGATGCCCATCATCAGCGGAATGCTCGGACCGTAGATGTCGCAATCGAGGAGACCCACGCGCTCGCCGAGTTGCTGAAGGGCGCAGGCGAGGTTCACGGAGCAGGTGGACTTGCCCACGCCGCCCTTGCCGCTGGCGATGGCGACGATGCGTTTGATGTTCGGCAGCTTGTTTGGCTGCGCCGTGCCGCCTGCAGGCTGCCCGCCGACCGGAGCCGCGGGCTGATTGACCTGCACGGACACCATCTGCACGCCGGCCAGTCCGCGCAACACGGCTTCGGCGTCCGCTTTGATTTTCGCCGCCGCCTCGTTGTTCGCCGCCGTGAGTTGAATGGTGACGCTCACCGCGCCGTTGTTCGCCGCGATGTGTTTCACGATCCCGAACGACACGATGTCGCGCGAGTAGCCGGGGTATTTGACGGCCTTGAGGGCGTCAGTGATTTGCTGTTCTGAAATCATAATTCTTCCAACAACTGTTCCACAGTGATGTTCGCCTGCTTGAGAATTGATTGTAGCGTCTTCGGCTTTAACGCCTTGTGCATCGGCACGCAGGGATGCAATCCGTCTTTGGTGTAGTGGCCATGCGAACCCGTTTGCCTCACGAACTGAAAACCAAGTCGCTTCAAAGCACGGCCCACTTCATCGCCAGAGAGGTCACGCGGGAGCTTCACGCGGCGGCATCGGCCAGCACCGGATCGTGGACGAAGTGCAGGCGAATGGGCCAGCCGAGATGCTCGTCGCCCTCATCGAACCGGCACTTCACGAGGTCACGAATCATCGCCACAAGCTCCTCAAGCGTGTCACCCTGAGTCGCCATCTCCGGCTCGTGGCAGACGGCGACAAACCCGCCGTCCTCCTGCTCGATCTCGAAGGTCAATTCCTTCTTCATGGCTTGAGTTTGCGTTGACTCGCGGTTCAGGTCAATGCGCTGCCTTGCTGGCCCCTGCCGAGCATTGGCCGAAACTGGAAAATCTCACCGCGGATTTGGATTGTTCAAGTAAAGGCGGGGAATACATCCTCCGCGTGCCTCCACGTTGCGGGCTCGGAAGGCATTATATTTTGTGTCATCTCTCGAACCAGACTTCGGTCCGGTCCCGGTCCCGGACGCGGCCACCTTTGCCACGACGCATTGGAGTATGGTTCTGCGCGCGGGCCAGCAACAGGCGGGCGACTCGGCCGCAGCCCTGGAGAAACTTTGCCGGGCCTATTGGTATCCGCTCTATGCCCACATCCGGCGGCAGGGAAAAGATCCGCATGACGCGCAAGACCTGACCCAGGAGTTCTTCTCGCGACTGCTGGAGAGCAACGCTCTGGACGCCGTGCATCCGAGCAAAGGCCGGTTCCGCTCGTTCCTGATTGCTTCGTTGAATCACTTTCTCGCCAACGATTGGAAACATTCCCAGCGGCAAAAGCGTGGCGGCGGGCACCTTCATTTCTCCATTGACGAGCAAACGGCCGAAGGCCGGTATCAGCACGAACCGCCGGACCATTTCACCCCGGAGAAAGCCTTCGAGCGGCGCTGGGCCGAGACCTTGCTCCAAAGCGTGCTGGATCGCCTGTGCCATGAATGGGAATCCAAAGGCACGCCCCGGCCCTTCGATGAAATCAAATTGTTCCTCATCGAAGGAAAAGAAGCCGCACCCTTTGCCGAAATGGCCGCCCGTCTCGGCGTCACCGAGGCTTCCTTGAAATGGACCGTCCACAAGTTGCGCAAGCGCTACGGCGAAATCTTTCGTGAGGAGATTGCCAGCACGGTCAGCAGTCCTGCCGAAATTGATGACGAGGTTCGCCATCTCTTTTCGGTCATGGCGGGCTGAACATTTTCCAGAAAGCCACAACCGATGGGTGGAAATTGTTTCTACCCAGTATGGCGGCTGCGACTGTGGAAACCGGGCGGAGCAGGCGCCGTTGAAACATTCATGACCGTGCCAAAACAATGTCCCAAGTGCGGGCGACCCGTGGATGGCCATGCGCCCCACGCGCTTTGCCCGGCCTGTCTCTTGGGCGCGATGCTGCCGGCGGAGAATGCCGCCAGCCGGACGGTGGCGGTGGCGACCGAGCAGCCGGGCGACCGCATCGGGCGTTACAAGCTGCGCGAGAAGCTGGGCGAGGGCGGTTGCGGCACCGTTTACGTGGCGGAACAGGAGCAGCCCGTGCGTCGCCTGGTCGCGCTGAAGGTGATCAAGCTCGGCATGGATACGCGCGAGGTCATCGCGCGTTTCGAGGCCGAGCGGCAGGCGCTGGCGCTCATGGATCATCCGAACATTGCGCGGGTGCTGGACGCCGGAGCCACGGACGCCGGCCGCCCGTATTTCGTGATGGAACTGATCAAGGGCATCCGCATTACGGATTACTGCGACCAGCACCACCTCACCACCGAACAGCGGCTGAACGTGTTCATCCAAGTCTGTCAGGCGGTGCAACACGCGCACCAAAAGGGCATCATTCACCGCGACCTCAAACCGTCGAACATTCTCATCGCCTCGCATGACGGAGTGGCGGTGCCCAAGGTGATTGACTTCGGCATTGCCAAGGCGACGCAAGGGCGGTTGACAGAGTTGACCATTTACACGGAGCTCAACCAGTTCATGGGCACGCCCGCCTACATGAGTCCCGAGCAGGCGGAGTTGAGCGGCCTCGACCTCGACACGCGCACGGACATCTACGCGCTGGGCGTGTTGCTCTACCAGTTGCTCACGGGCCAGACGCCGTTTGATCCAAAGAAGCTCATCGAATCCGGCCTGGATGAAATTCGGCGCACCATTCGCGAGGTGGAGCCGCCCAAGCCCTCCACGCGCTTGAACACCATGCTGCAAGAGGACCGGACGACGGTGGCGAGATGTCGTCAGACTGAATCGAGCAAACTCACCAGCCTTTTGCGCGGCGATCTGGACTGGATCGTGATGAAGGCGCTGGAGAAGGACCGCACGCGGCGCTACGAGACGGCGAACGGCTTCGCGCGGGACATCGAGCGATTCCTCGCGGACGAACCGGTGAGTGCCGCAGCACCTTCCGCCGTTTATCGCTTCCGGAAATTTGCACGCCGCAACAAGACGGCGTTCGCGGTGACGTCCGTGGTCGCCGTGACCTTGCTGGCGGCCACCGTGGCGAGCACCTGGCAGGCGATCCGAGCCACGAAAGCGGAATCGCTGGCCGGCAAACGGCTCATTGATGTCGCCACGGAGCGCGAATCGAAAAACCAAGAGTGGCGGCGCGCGGAACACAACGCCGAACAAAATCGCCGGCAACTTTCCGTGTTCAATGTGGCCGAGGGGTGGCGTCTGGCTGAGGCCGGTGACTTGTTCGCGGCGTGGCCCCGGTTCGTCGAGGCACTGCGTCTGGATGCGGACGATCCACAGCGGGCCGCAGTGCATCGAACGCGTCTGGGACATTTGGCGCATCAATTTCCACGGCTCGTTCAGGTCTGGACCGCTGGCCTGAGTCTGGCCGGGGCCGAAATAAGTCCGGACGGCGCGCGCTTGCTGGCGTGGGGCAGCACCGAATCCGGCGCGGGCGCGGCTCGCGTCTGGGATCTCCGTACCGGCGTGCCGGTTTCTCCCCTGCTGGCGCATGAGCGTCGCGTCAACTTTGCCAGCTTCAATTCCAACGGCACGCGCGTGGTGACCGCCAGCGCCGATCAGACCGCGCGCGTGTGGGACGCGTTCACGGGGCTGCCGCTGACGGCTCCGCTCATGCACGACGGTCCGGTCTTCCAGGCCCGCTTCAATGCCGGGGGCGACCAGGTGCTGACGTGTGTTTCTTCGGCTGGGCAGGAAGGCGCGATCACGCTGTGGGACGTGGCGAGTGGTGAAGCACTTTGGCACCGGGTGGAAGTCAACGTGGTGCATTTGCGATTCAGCCCGAATGGCCGCCAGTTCGTCCGTGGTTCGGCCAATACTCTTTCGGCCTTGGACGATGTGGCCACGGGCCGGGCCGGCGGGGTCTTTCCGTCCGTACCACCATTTTGTTACCGGCTGTTAAATTCCGCCTACAGCCCGGACGGTTCAAGATTGCTGGTCATGGGCGGCTTCGGAACGGCGGCGGCCGAAAATGGCGCGATGGTCGTGGATGCCAAGACCACCGCGCCATTGTCCGGCCTGATGGCGCGCGGCTCCGCGCCCACCGTCGGCGTGTTTAGCGCCGATGGCCGCCGCGTCGCCACGGGCAGCCCGGACGGGACGGCGCGGGTGTGGGATGCCGCTTCCGGGGAAGCGGTCACGCCGTTGTTGTCCCATCGCAGCGGGGTGAACACGGTCCGGTTCAGCGCAGACGGACGCTGGCTGGCCACCGCTTCCAATGAAGGGGAAGCCCGCGTCTGGGACGCGCTGACGGGCGAGCCGTTCACGCCGCCGCTGCCCACCCGCGGTGCGGTCCACCTGGCGCAATTCATCGAGGGCGACGGCCAGTTGCTGACGGTCTCCGGGGAAGGACTCGTCCGCACTTGGGAACTGCGCCAGAACCGATGGGCGGCTCAAGTCTGGAAGCAGGCGCGCGCCCTGGACACGGCACGTTTCACGCAGGACGGACAAACGGTGGTGGTCGGCGGCGAAGACCTGAAACTCCGGGCCTGGCGGACCACCACCGGCGCGGAAATCTGGCCGCCCATTGATGTCGGGACACGCGTCAGTCAATTGGTTTTCAGTCCGGACACCACACGCGTAGCCGTTCCGTCCGGCAAACTCGTGGTGGCGGATGTGGCCCACGGCCGGGCGCTCGAGGGCTTTGACCAAATCGTGGGCGACCGGGACTGCGCCTTCAGCCCCGATGGTCAGCGGTTGGTCGCGATCAGCCGGAACAGTGCCCAGCGCGTTCGCATCTGGGAGGTCGCCAACGGCCAAGAACATGTCGAACTTTCCATCCCTGGGCGCACCGGCGCGCTGGCTTTCACTCCGGACGGGCAACGGATCGTTTTCGCGGGAGCGGGGGGACGGGTGCTGGTTCACGGTGCGGCGGATGGAGTTGCCGAGGGAGAATTCTCGCTGGGCGTTGGCACCATTAATGAAATCCTGTTCAGCGCGGACGGGAAACGAGCGCTGATCCGGGCGGATGACCACGCCGCCCGGGTCTGGGAAACATCCGCCTGGAAACCGCTGAGTCCGCCGTTGCGACATCAGGGGCGCATTGAAGCGATCCAGTTTAGCCCGGACGAAAAGCTGGTGCTGACCGCCAGCCAGGACGGCACGGCGCAATTGTGGGAAGCCGCCAGCGGGCAGCGGGCGGCTCCGGCTTTCCGCCACTTGCAAGGGGTGACTTCCGCTGCTTTCAGCCCGGACGGTCGGCTCGTGGCGACCGCCAGCAGCGATGGCAGTGCTCGCGTTTGGGATGTGCAGACCGGCCAGCCCGTGACGACCCGGCTGCGCCACGGCGGTCCCGTGCGTGACGTCAGCTTTCGTCCGGATGGCGGAGCGGTGCTCACGGCGAGCGCAGACGGAACGGCGCGCATCTGGTCATGGCCGGCCGAAGCGCGACCGTTGGCCGATCTCGCCCGCTTGGGTGCAGTCTGGAATGCCAGCGGCGATTTTGCCCCGTTGAGCACGACCGTGGAGGAAGATTTTGCATCCCGCCAGCAGCAGGCGTGGCTCGAATTGCGGTCCCATTACCCGCAGACCTTTCTCCCCACTTCGCCGACGGACACCAACTGGCAAACGGCTCTCGCGCGCGAACGACAGGCGGGCGAGTTTCACCAGGTCGCCACATCATTACGCCAGGGCAACTGGACCGCGGCCGTTGCTGAGTTGAGCCGTCGCCTCGCCGAAAACCCTGGCGATGCGGACCTGCTCCTGGATCGGGCGCGCGCTTACCTCAGTTGGCAGGCCGGCAGCGCGCAAGGTCTGCAAGACAAGGCGCTCGAAGACTTCGACCGCGCGGCATCGATCAACCCCGGCCACGAACTGGCGCTGAACGAGCGCAGCCAGCTCATCAAGGAACTCAAATACGCCCGGGATGTCGCCGAGCACCATTGGCACTCGGAGCTGTGGAAGAAATTCGTCGCCAATGAAGAAAGACGCATCGCGCTGAAGCCCAACGATCCGGGACCGATGGCCAGCCTTGCGGAACAGTTGCTGGGAGGCGCCCGCAGCATCCGGGATCCGGATCGCGCCATGTCGTTGGTGCGGCGCGCGAGAGAGCTGCGGGAGAACATCAAGCATGATGAGTTGTGGGGCGTGACGCTCTTTCGGTTCGGCCGCTGGCAGGAGGCGGTGGACACACTGGAAACCGCGCAGGCCTCCGCTGCCGCCAAGAAGCTGACCGCGCGCGGCCTGTTCGTCCTCGCGATCGGTCATCACCATCTCCGGCACACGAATGAAGCCCAGGCGGCCTTCGACCTCGCGACGGCGCGGGCGAAGACGGAAGGCCGCTATAGTTACCCCGGCCAGGATTTATTTGCGGCCGAAGCGGCGGCGGCCCTTGGCAAATCTCATTCCCTCCGTGACGTGTCCATGCTGCTGGAGGCCAACAAATTGGAAGAAGCGCTGCAAGCCCAGCGCCATGCGGTGGCCTCTTCTCCGACCGACAGCGTGGAGGCGATGCGGCTCGCCGTGCTCCTCAGCTCGATGGGTCTGCAAGCGGAGCATGAGGATTTCAGCCGAGAGGTTTTGCTTTCCAAAAAAGATACCACCACGCCCGCATCCGCGGAACGTGCCGCCAAGTGCTACGCCATCGCTCCCGGTGCCACCAACGCCGCGCTGCTGGACGCGGCCCTGGTGTTGGCCCGGCACGCCGTCGAACTGGGACGGCAGAACGAATACCTCGCCTGGTATCAACTGGCGCTGGGCCTGGTCGAATATCGTCGCGGCGAATATGCCCAGGCCGCAGAGACCTTGGCCGGGGCGCAGACCTCGGATCATCCGCAGGTGCGCGGACCCGCGTTGATGCTTCACGCCATGACTCAATTCCGCCTCGGCCAAAAGGACGACGCGGGAAAACTTCTGACCGAAGCGGAAACGCTGCTCGGCGAGTTGTTGCAACCGAATCCCCATTATTCAACCGCAGGTTGGCCCGACGAACTCATCTGCCGGATGCTCCATCGCGAAGCGCGCCAGCTCCTCGACGCCGGAACCGGGCAATGATCGCCGGCTGTCGCGTCTGACTTCATCCCGAACTCCGAAGTTGGAGTGGGTGGCACGGGCGACTCGCCCGTGCCGTCTGGCCACTGGCCGGACGGAAGGGAAGGCGCGTGGACTTGGTTGGAACGGCAACAATTCGCATGTCCTCCTCCGTTCCGCGCGGCTGGTAGCCGCGCGGCACAGGCAGGTTGCCTGTGCTACCCGGCGGCTCCGCCGCCGCTATTTCGGAATTCGGATTCATTCCTCTCGTTCCCTGCCACCAGGCAGAAGGTTGGTGCCTGATTCCAAAAATAATCACAACCGATCCACCGGGAATGTTTCTGGAAGAGGGTAGCAACTTATGAACTCAAAACTAATGAACTCAAAACCTCGACTGCCGGCCCGCCCCACCATCAGCTCTTCGAACACGCCGCTAATTGCTCTGCTCTTGGTGTTGAGTGTCGGATTCCTCCATGCCACGGTCCGAGCAGCGACAGTCACCGGTTCGGTGATCGTCTTGAACTCCGACAACCCATATGCCCAATATGGCCTGACCAACGTGCCGATGACCGCGCAAAGCGGCGTGAAATCCATCGCGGCTGGTTCCATCCACATTTTGGCGCTGAAGGAAGATGGCGCGGTCGTCACCTGGGGTAACAACTTTTACGGCCAGACCAATTTGCCATCCGAAGCACAAAGCGGCGTCATGGCGATTGCTGCCGGAAATTACCACTCGCTGGCCTTGAAAACAAACGGTGCTGTGGTGGCCTGGGGTGCTTTTGGTGGCGGCCAAACAACGGTGCCGGCGGCTGCGCAAACGGGGGTGATCGCGATTGCCGGCGGGTTTCAACACTCCCTGGCTCTCAAGATGAACGGGAGCGTGATTGGTTGGGGAGAGAACGATTTTGGTCAAATTTCCGTGCCCAGTACCGCGCAGAGCGGAGTGGTCGCGATAAAAGCCGGGTTTTATCACAGCATCGCACTAAAGGCCGACGGCTCCGTAATCGCCTGGGGGGACAACAGTGAAGGACAGCTAAACGTACCTTTGAACGCGCAGAGCGGCGTCATCGCAATTGCGGCGGGCCTAATGCACAACCTCGCCTTGAAGAGCGACGGCACAGTCGTGGCGTGGGGTCTTAATGGTAACGGCCAAACAACGGTGCCGGCGGCTGCGCAAACGGGGGTGATCGCGATTGCCGCAGGTATTACCCATTCCCTGGCATTAAAGAATGATGGCAGCGTCATCGCCTGGGGAGAGGGCCAGTCGGGTAAACTGACCGTGGATGACTCCCTAGTTGGCGGGATCACGGCAGTGGCAGGCGGGGCTGTGTTCTCGGTTGCCATTCAACGCGGCCCCAAAATTGTTGCACAACCGGCCGGTCAAACGGTAATCACCGGCTCGAACACGGCCTTTGCCGTGGCGGCGACCACGGATAATCCACCGCTCACTTATCAGTGGAATTGGAATGGCAGCGACATCCCCGATGCCACCAACGGGATCCTGAATGTCGGTTCGGTTCAACTCACTGACACCGGCAATTATCAGGTTCGTGTGGCAGACGCCGTTGGGTTTGTCTTCAGCAGTCGGGCGGTCTTGGAGCTTTTGAACGCCGCTCCTCCGGTGGTCTCCGCTCCCTCCGCAACGGAGGTGCGCCACGATATAGCCCTCCTTTCCGGGTCTGTCCTTCCCAATGGAGCGGCCACGACTGCTTACTTTGAATACGGAACTACCGCCGCCTATGGCAACCGAACGTCAGACATGGTGCTCATCGCGGGCTCAACCAATGTGCCAGTGAGGGCGCAAATCACAAATCTGACCGCGCCTGTTGAGTACCACTACCGGCTTGTCGCCAGAAACAGCGGTGGAACGAATTTCAGCGCGGACCAGACATTCACAACTGTCACCCTGACTGAACAGCTCTCCGAGGCGCTGGACATCTATGGCCTGATGTGGTCCTACAGCGGAGACTCCGCCTGGTTTTTACAAAACGCGGTGACGCACAGCGGTGCGGACGCGGCCCAAAGTGGACCCACCCTCGTCAACGCGGTGTCCCGGATGCAAACGACGGTGACCGGACCGGGAACGCTTTCGTTCTGGTGGAAGGTGTCAGCCGGGCCAAGTCACGCATTGTTCTTCGGCATCGACTGCTTTTGCACCGCTTCCATTTCGGGCGAGCAAGGGTGGCAACAGAGGATCCATGTCATCGGCTCCGGTTCACACACCGTCGGCTGGTCGTTTGAGACGCCTAACAATTCTGTCAGCCCATCGGAGGGCGCATGGGTGGATCAGGTCGTCTTTACTCCGCACATCCGCATCTCAACCCAGCCCGGCGACCAGGGCGTCGTGACGGGATCCAACGCGATGTTTAGCGTCGCCATAGCTAGCACGAACCCGCCCATTCTGTACCAGTGGCGTTTCAACGGATCGAACATGCCTGGCGCGACCAACAGCTCACTGACGATTGCGGATGCACAAGTGAGCAACGCGGGCAATTACCAGGTGGAGGTCAGGGACAGCATCAGCACAGCCACGAGCGTCGTCGCGCGGTTGACGCTCCTGAACGGACCGGCGCCAACAACGATCACGGCACCGCCAGACGGAGTCGGTCTCACGGCCGCCACCCTGAATGGCACGGTGAATCCGAATGGCGGCTTGACGACGACGTTCTTTGATTACGGCTTCACAACGAATTACGGCGCCACCACGCCGCCGGTGAATCTTGGAGGCGGAACGGGCCTGCTTCCAATCAGCCGGACGGTGACAAACCTGGCGAGAAACACTACGTATCATTTCCGGTTGGTGGCGTACAACAGCGGCGGGACCAATTTCGGTGCAAGCCATTCGTTCACCACGCGCAATACGGCGGGGCCTGTGGCCGTGCTTGGCGCGCCCCAATCGTCCGCCTGGAACGAGGATGTGCGGACCAAACTGCTGGCGACGGGCTTCTTTGACCAGGTGGACACGTTCATGATCGCTCCCGGATTTCCCGTTCCCTCGCTTGCTGCCCTCAGCAATTACGCCGCCGTTCTGGTTTATGTGGGGGGCAGCAGCTACAACAATGGCGTGGCGCTCGGCAATCTTCTCGGGGACTATCTTGAGCAAGGTGGTGGCGTGGTGATTGCGGCCCAGGGATTTGAAAACATGGGCGGAAAGTTTCTCACCTCCGGTTACATGCCCTTCACGCCCGGCTTCTTCTCCAGCGGCAGCTTTCTGTCGCTGGTCAAAGTGCTCCCGAATCATCCGCTGCTCGAAGGGGTGAATTCTTTCAACGGCGGGGCGAGCAGCTACCAGAATGGCGGAATCGTGACGAGCAACGCGACGCTCGTGGCGAACTGGAGCAGTGGGACGCCCTTGATTGCCGCGAAGGAACTGGGCGTTGGGCGGGTGGCCGGCTTGAACTTCATGCCCGTTTCCGGTGCCGTGTCAGCCAACTTCTGGCAAACGAACACGGACGGCGCACGCCTGCTGGCCAACGCGCTTCTCTGGGTGCAATTGACACGACCCACCATCACGCAACAGCCGACGAACCAATTCGTAGTGGCTGGTGCGAACGCCACGTTCAGCGTCTCTGTCACCACCACCAATCCGCCGCTCCGCTACCAATGGCGGTTCAACGGGACGAACATCGTCGGCGCAACGAACGACAACCTGACAATCGCCAATGCGCAGCTCGCCAACCAAGGCCCTTACACAGTTTTCATTCAGGATCAGAGTGGCGGCGTTTCAAGCACTCCGGCCACGCTGGTCATCGTGAGTCCGTACCTCACCACACAGCCCACCAACGTGAACACGAGGTTGGGTTCAAATGTCACCTTCTCGGTGGTCGCCGGGGGTGCAGTGCCGCTCCTCTACCAATGGCAGTTGAATGGCGTGAATCTCGCGGGCGCCACCAATGCCACGCTGATACTCACAAACCTGCAACTGCCCCAGTTCGGGGATTACAACGCGATCTTGAGCAATGCCTTTGGCTCCGTGACCAGCAGCGTGGCCATTCTGCAATTGCTGCAAAATCCGGTCATCACACAAACGCCGTCGCCCGTGACGACCGTTGCGGGAGAAAACGTGACGTTCACCGTGGTGGTCACGAACACAGCCACCCTGCCGATCACCTATCGTTGGCTCCGCGCGGGCAGCGCCTTTGCCACCAACGTGCTGAACAGCCGGACGGGTTCGATGACCCTGCTGAATGTGCGCACGAACGCGACCGGCTTTACGAATGGGCCGGGGACTTTCCGCGTGGTCTGCGTGAACGCCGCCGGCACGGTCTTCAGCGGCAACTTCACCCTCACCGTCCTTGCGGCAGTAGTGCCCGCCGCCACCACGCTGCCCGCCACCAATGTGACTGTCGCAGGGGCGACGCTCACCGGCTTGGTGAACCCGAATGGGGCGACGACCTGGGCCAGTTTCGAGTTCGGCACCAACCTGAGCTACGGCAGCAGCACGCCCGCGGTGAACCTCGGGAATGGCACCAATGCACTTTCGTTCATCAACGTCGTGTCCGGCCTGTGGCCCGGCGCCACGTATCACTTCCGTGTCGTCGCCGGCAACAGCGGCGGAACCAACTTCGGGAGCAACCAGACGTTTGTGACCACGGGTCCGGGATCGGCCCCGGCACTCTTTTCGCCCGAGAAGCAAGGAGGGCAATTCTCTCTCTCGGTCGCGACGGTGAACGGCGCGACCTATTACCTGGAACGCACGACCAGCTTGAGTGATTCCAACTGGAACTGGACCGCTGTCGCGAACGTCCCTGGCAATGGCTTGGTGCAGAGCCTGAGCGACCTGTCCGCAACCAACTCGCAGAGCTTCTACCGCGTGCGCGTGGAGTGAATGTGGCGTGGCGCGTTTCAATCCCACGCCGGTGGGCGAGCTAATTCTAATGCGCCGCCTTGCCTGACACCGCCGCCGCGTGCTCGCTGAAGGAGATGCCGCGGCCCGTCGGCGCGATGACGGAGTCGATGACGCCGCGTTGAAATTCATCCCACATCGGCGACATGGTGCGGAGTTTCGCGGCGATCTTCGCGAAGGTCTCGATGGTATAGTCCACGTCTTCCTCGGTGTTGTCCTGGCCGAGCGACATGATGATGTTGCCTTGGGCCAGTGCGTGGTCGAGTCCGATGGCCCCGAGGACGTGGGAAATTTTCAGCGACTTGCTCACGCAGCTTGAACCGCTCGCCACGGCGATGCCGTTCATGTCGCAGAGCAGCAACTGCCCTTCGCCTTCGATGAATTCCGTCGAGAGGTTGAGGTTCGTCGAGATGCGTTTCGGTCCCGGCTCCGGGCCGTTGAGCTTGATGTAGGGAACTTGCGCCTTCAGTCCGTCCCAAAGTTTTTTCTGGAGCTTGGCTGTGTGCGTCATGCGGCCGGGCATTTCGCGCAGCGCGATTTCCGCCGCGAGTCCGCCGCCGACGATGGCGGGAACATTCTCCGTCCCCGCGCGTCGTCCGCCTTCCTGCACGCCGCCGTGAATGATCGAAACCATCCGCGCCCGGCGGTTGCGGTAGAGCACGCCCACGCCCTTCGGCCCGTAAAAACGATGCGGCGAAAACGACAGCAGGTTCACGCCCATCGCCTGCACGTCGATGGGCAGCCAGCCCGCGCTGGCCTCGGCATCGACGTAGAAAGCGATGCCGCGCTCGCCGGCGATTTTTCCGATCTCGCGAATCGGCGCGATGGTTCCGATGTCGTGGTTCACATGATGCACCGCGATGAGCGTCGTCTTGTCGGTGATGGCGGCGCGCACGTCCTCGGGATTGATGACGCCTTCCTTGTCCACCTTCACGCGCGTGCAGGTGAAGCCCTGCTTTTCGAGAAACTCAATCGAGTTGATCACCGCCGGATGCTCCGTCTCGCAGATGACGAGGTGGGTGCCCTTGCGCTGGTTCGCGTAGGCCACGCCCTTGATGGCGAGGTTCGAGGCCTCGGTGCCGTCCGAGGTGAAGATGATGTCGTCCGGCGACTCGGCGTTGATGAGCGCGGCGTATTGCGAGCGGGCCTTGGCCAGCGCGTCGCGCACGCGCAGCCCGTGCTGGTGCAGCGAGGACGGATTGCCGAACGCCTCGGTGAAGAACGGCTTCATGGCGTCGAACACTTCCGGCAGAACCGGCGTGCTCGCCTGATGGTCGAGATAAACTTGGCGCATAAAAATCAATCGTTAAAAACTTGTGACAAATCGCGGCTGCCGTGCAGCACCCGCAGAATGATCACATGGTCGTCACCGACCAGGTAGAATACATAATGCCTTGGAAATCCAAAGACGTAACGCCCGCGCAGTCCTTCGGGTCTCAGCCCTTCGCGGACTCGGGCTGCGAAGGGATGGCGCGCAATCCACTGGCACGTCTTCGCGTAGCCGACGCGGAATCGTGGACTCAATGCTGGATCGTGCCGCCGCAGGTAGCATCCGATTTCTTGCAGGTCGCAAAAAATGTCGTCCGCGTAGCGCAACTCACGGCTCATCCGAGGATCGTGCGGACCCGCGCCCAATCCTCATCCGTCCACGGGCGGGCCTTCGATGGATCGACCTCATCCAGCTTGCGCTGAATGCGGGCGAGGTTCTCGGGGCTTTCATCCAGCGCGTGCTCGCCGAACCAGCCCTCGATCTCGTCGCATTCATCCGGTGAGAGGTGATTCATCGCTTGTTTGATTTCAGCAACGGTGCTCATGGCAAAAGTGTAGTGACTCGTTGGAATTTTTCCACGGTCGTTTTCCCAACTCGGCTCCCTGAGTCGTGGAGCCGCTGCCAGCCTTGGTCAGTCCACTTGCGGAATTTGCCGCGCGCCGCCGCCTGGAGCTTGGTCTTCGTAGCCTCAATGTCGAAGCCATCGTCGGTGAATTGCCGCGCGGCATCGCGCTGGTTCATCCAATCCTTGATCTTCTGCCACTTTCCTTCCGGCAGTTGGCTGAGGACTTCTTTGATTTCAGTGACCGTGCTCATGTCAGAAGTGTATTGGTTCGTTCAGGGTTTTTCCAATAGTCATCTGTCATCAAAACTTTACACCGAGCTAACCGCTTGCTGGATTTCAACAGAAATGTTCATCGCGCCGCTGTGTTTGTCCTCGCGGTGACACGCGCGGACGGCGACCCGGTTTCTTCAGTCATCATCAGATCAAAATTGTCCAGCAGCGCGGCGAGCGCCTGGCGGATGGTGACGCTGCGCCAGGACAATGAAACCGCACCCTGCTGATCAAGAGTGGCGGCGAGTTTCGGATCGAAGGTGATGTCCAGTTTCGCCGCCGTGCCCAAGTTCTTCACCGCCACGGTAAGCGGAAGAAAGTCCATGACGATGTTGGGCATCACCGCGCCAACATCGGCGTGGGAGGCGTTGTTCTGCGTGGATTTCGCAAGCACGTTGGTCGATGCAATACGCACAATCGAACTGGCTTGGTTGGTGATGATGGCCAGTCCGTGCTTGCCCAGCAGTTCGTCGAGAGCGTGCCTGGAGGTCACGTTCGTCCATCGAGCCGTCACCACCGGCTGGCGAAGTGACCGGCCCGGCTCAAACCCAGAGCCCGGCACGCGCGGGTCGAGTATGTAATTCAGTTCCGACTGGACGGCGAGGTTTGCGATGGCGCTCGCCAGGGGCACATCCGTGATGGCGATGCTGGGAATGTTCTCAGGCTCGGCGGCAGTGACGCTCGCGGACAGAAACAGAAACAGCGACAGCGTAAAGGCTGTGACCAATCGTTTCATGTTTCTTTTATTGAGTAGGTTCATCGCAAACTCAACCGATCCGTTCATCGCGCAACATCATCGGCTCTCCAACCGGCCGTCGCCATGCCGGTTCGTGTTCCGGCCAATCGTGCAGCGTCGCTGGATCGAAATCCGCGCCGTTGGGCCAGACGAGCGTGTGGACTTCGGGATCGAGCCGCACTTGGGAAAAGAAATCTGGATTGAGCAGCGGCTCGTAAAGTTCACCGGCGAGAATCGGTTTGAAATCAATCTCGCGGCTCATCGCATCCTCGAAAGTAACACGCACTTGGTATGGCCCTGTCTGCACAAAACTACAAACCTTGTGCAGCGGGTGCGATTGGCTCCGAGGAATCATGTTCACTCCTGCTCCTTTGTGTATTCTTCGAGCCAGGCCCGCAGTTCTTCGTGTTCAGTGGCGTTCAATTTTCGGGGATCAGGTGAATCGTCCCCACCATCATCAAGCCCTCTCGCAGTTTGCTTGGGCGGTCTTGGCGGACCACCACCCATTGCCGGCTGCGTCTTCGGCGCATTTTCATCTTCTGGCTCGTTCATAAGCCATCACGCCGGAGTGCCGTTTACGCCGCCACCGCTTCCGCCTTCTTCGCCAGATCCGGATGCTTCCTCATGTAATCTTCCAGCGCGGCCTTGAGCGCTTCTTCCGCGAGCACGGAGCAGTGAATCTTCACCGGCGGCAATCCGCCGAGCGCGTCCACCACTTCCTGGTTCGAGAAGTTCATCACTTCGTCGATGCTGCGGCCTTTGATCAGTTCGGTCGCCATGCTGGAGCTGGCGATGGCTGAACCGCAGCCGAAGGTTTTGAAGCGCGCGTCCTCGATCTTGCCGTCCTTGATCTTGAGGCTGATCTTCATGATGTCGCCGCAGGCCGCCGCACCGACTTCGCCCACGCCGTCGGCGTCCTTGATGTCGCCCATGTTGCGCGGGTTCATGAAGTGGTCCATGACCGTCTGGTTGTAGAGTGTGTAAGTTTCGCTCATAAGAGTTTTCAGTTTTTAAGTTCGAGTTTCTTTCCGCCCCGCGCGCCGCTGCGGCGATGCGAATCGCCGACCGGCACATGGGTTTTCATCAAATCCGCCAAAGTCGTGCGCGAGAAAACATCCTTCACCTGATCCTGCGCCTGCTCAAACAAACCGCAGAGCGCGCAACCGCCGTGGTGCTCGCACTTCGGCTCGTCGGGATCGAGGCAGCGCTGGAAGGCGATCCTGCCCTCGATAGCTTCGATCACATGCAACACCGTGATTTCCTTCGCCGGTTTCAAAAGCGTGAAACCGCCGCCGCTGCCGCGATTGGACTTCACCAGCCCGCCCTTCACGAGCGACTGGAAAATCTTCGCCGCGAAACTCTTCGGGATCTTCTCCTCGCGGCTGACCTCGTCGATCATCACCACCGAGGCAGCAGGGCGCCTCGCCAGGCACATGAGGCCCAGCACGGCGTATTCTCCTGCGCGTGTGATTTGCATCGTTCGTTTGAACCGGACGGGTTTTGTCCGATTCGCGAGGCCAATCTAAGAATGGGTCTGCGGGGTGTCAACCTGGGATTCGGATTAAGCAAGGCCGACGCGCCTGAACAGGCCGCGAACCTGCCGCATCGCTCAAAGTTTCGGCGGCACGCCCATGTGAACGAACTCGTCGCGACTCAGGATACGATCCTTGTTCGCGTCGAAAATCTCGAAGCGTTTCGGGGCTTCACCGGGGTCAGGCTGGTTGGCGAGGAATTCGGCGCGCGTCAACTGGCCATCGCGGTCCGCGTCCTTCTTCTCGAAAAGCGCGGTGCGATCCTGCTTCTGTTTCGCGGTCATGGACTTCACCTCCTTGATTTGCGGTTTAGCCTCGGGCAGCTTCGCCAGCAGGGCGCGCAGGCGCGACACCACTTCCGGTTGCGCCGAGGCGAGGTTCTTCGTTTCCAACGGGTCGGTTTCGTAATCGTAAAGTTCAAGGTCGGCGGTGTCGGCGGCGGCACCGGGGATTTTCCATTCCACCAAACGGTAGCGCGTGGTGCGAACGGCACGGCCGATGCGCTCGCCGCGCGGATAGACGTGGAAGACGTAATTCTTCGTGCCGAGATTTGGATCGCGCAGCGCGGGGACAAAGCTCCTGCCCTCGAGGCCTTGCGGCACGGACGGCGCTGGAAGACCGGCGAGTTCGGCGAGAGTCGGATAAATGTCCACCGTCTCGACCAGCGCGTTGGTGGCGCGCGTGCCGGGTTTGGTCACGCCGGGCGCGGAGACGATGAGCGGAATGCGCGCGGCCTGCTCGTAGTTGGAATGCTTGCACCACATGCCGTGGTCGCCGAGATGGAAGCCGTGATCGCCCCAGAGTACGATGATGGTGTTGGTCGCGAGACTGAGCCGGTCGAGTTCATCCAGCACACGACCGAGTTGCGCATCCATGTAACTGATCGCCGCGTGATAGCCGTGGATGAGCGCGCGGGCCTGTTCGTCCGTCACCGGGCCGTTGGTCGGCATGTCGCTGTATTGGCGAAGCTCGCCCCAGGTGGTCGGCGCGTATTTCGGCGCGCCTTCCGGCGGCGTGCGCAACGACGGCGCGGTGAACGACGCGCGGTCGTAGAGGTCCCAATACTTCTTCGGCGCGCAGAACGGCAGATGCGGCTTGAGAAATCCCACGGCCAAAAAAAATGGTTCGTTCGGCTTCGCTTTCGCGCCTTGCAGACGGCGGATCGCCTCATCGGCGATCTTGCCATCGGGATAGGCGCTGTCCGCCACGGGCGCGGATTCGTAGGCGGCGCCGCGCGGCAGCTTGTCCGCTCTCTGGTTGGCGAACAGCGCCTCCTCGCGCGTCAGCGACTGATTCGCGCGGCTCTCCGGCAGCATGTAGGCAATCGACTTCGCCTGAAAGTGCGGCACGCTCCACGACGCCGGGTCTTCGTGATTGCCGTGGCCGACGTGAAAGATTTTCCCCAGCGCCTCGGCTCGATAACCGTGCTTCATGAAATACTGCGACATGGTGACGGCATTGGACGAGGCGCGGCGGAAGTTCGTCCCGAGATCGTAAATGCCGAGCGTCGTGGGGCGCACCCCGGTCATCAGCGCGTTGCGCGACGGCGCGCACACCGCCTGGTTGCAATACGCGCGCTCGAACACCACCCCGCGCGCCGCCAGCCGATCAATGTTCGGCGACTTAACCACCTTGTCTCCGTAGCAGCCGAGCACGGGCTTCAGATCATCCACGGCGATGAACAATACGTTTGGTTTCGGCGCGGCGGCGACAACCTGGCTGGAGCCAGCAACCAAGAGCAGCAGAGCGACGAGGTGATAAAGTTTCATGCGATGGGATCACGATGGCGGGCGGGCCCTTGCGGTCAAGGTGGAATACCAGCCCGAACCGCGATGCGGGCCGCTATTGGGACCGGGCCAGTTCCTCCAGCATTTTCACCGCCTCGTCGGCCACGCGCTCACCGGTGCCGGGTTCGACGTAGCTGTGCAGGCCCGTCCAAGTCTGGTAGCCGCCGAGGCGGTGGCCTTCACGGTCGGGGAGGTAACCGATCCAGTCGTTGGCCAGTTCGGCGATGCAGGTGTTCGGGAACGGTGAGCGGCGTTTGATGTCGAGGCCCAGCGCGGTGAAATACTCGGCGGGCACACCCACGATGGCCACGTCGCCGATGAGCAGGACTTGGAGCCAGGTCGTGCGCTGCTCGCCCTGCTGCGGCTGCAACTCGCGTCGGGCGGTGGCGAAAATTTCTCCGATGCGCGCTGCGGAACTCTTCGCGTGCGCGGCGGTGTAGCGGTCCACTTTTGCGGCTTCCACGGCCTCGTCGAACCGGCGCACTTGATAACTAAACGGACGCTTGATCGCCGCGATGCGCGCGACCGGGCGCGATTCGGCGTGGGCGCGCGCGTCGAGCACGGCGCGCTTGAGACGTTCAATGGCGACCGTCACCGGCACACCCCGCACGTTGTGGGTGGAGCCGGAAGCACCTTCGAGAAAGCTCACCACGCCGCCCAGTTCGCGCTCCAGCTCTTGCGCGGCCAATCCGTAGAAGCTCGCCGAGCGCACATCGCGTCCGCTGCGCGTGCCGATGGTGTGCGTCGAGTGATTGTAAATGAGCGCCAGCGTCCGGCCGTCGGGCGCGCGGAAGTCGAGCACAGGCAGTTGCGGATCGAACGGCCCGGTCGGCTGCACGAGATCGCCGGCCTCGCCCATCGGGTTGAGCCACGAGACGTTGCCGTCGCGCAGGAGCAGGCGGCTGTTCGCGCCCACGGTGCGCTCCTCGCCGAGCTTGAAGAAGAACGAAGCGTCCGCGATCCGCGCGTTGGCATCCTGCACGGACTTCACGATGGCGTGCCGCACGGCGTCGGCAAACTTCGCCGACCAGCCGAAGGCATGGGCCGGCGCGGCACCGGGCGCGTGATGCGTGTGCGTCGCGTTCACGAGCAGATGCGAGGCGGGAATGCTGGTGGTGCGTTCGATTTCCGCCGCCGCCGCGTCCACGATGGCGCGCGTGACCCACAGCACATCGCACGCGACAATGGCAACCTTGCCCGCGCCGGGCTTCTCGACGACCACGGCGACCGCGCGCAACTCGCCCTCCTGCTCCTTGGTGAAACGATTCTCCAGGTAGCCGGCCAGGGGCATCAAGTCGTCGGAGGGCAAACTCGCAGCCGCTGCTCCGACGCGAACATCGGCGGAACCCTTCTCACTGGCTCGTGGTTTCGCCTCGCCGGAGCGGAGGAATTGGATCAGGTCCGCCATGTCCTGATGACTCAGTCCGGCTTCCAGTCCCTCGGGCATAAGCGACACGTTCGCGCCCCGGAGTTCGGCGATGTCGGTGCGCAACACCACGCGCGGGGTGGCGTCAGCGAGCTTGAAGGTGATGCTGTTGCCGGTCTCGGCGGCGATAAGTGCGTAAAGCTCGGTGCCGTCCGCGAGGCGGCAATGATAGGCGTGAAACCCGGGCTGCACATCGGCGCTCGGATCGAGAATGTTCGCGAGCAGCTTCTCGGGCGGATGTCCCACCACGGAGCGCAAGTCCGGCCCGACTTCGTTCCCGACCGCGCCGCGCTTGTGGCACGTGATGCACAGTTTTGTGAAAACAATCTCCCCACGCGCCGCATCGCCCGTGAGCTTCAGCGCGGGCTGGAACTGCTCGATGACCTTCGCGCGGCTTGAAGCGGCTGCGGTGTTGAACACCTTGCCGGCCAGATCGCGAACGCGGGGCGACGAGTGCTTGAGCAATTGACTGCGCCGCGTCGCATCGAACGTGGGCGTTCCATCCTTCTGCGCGTGCTCGATCAGGGCGAAGGTCCACGGCTCACGCGAGAACAAAGCGTCGAGCACGGCGAAGCGCGTCTCTGGCGAGAACGAAGGCCAGCCGTCGAGCAACGTGCCGGGAACTGATGCATCCGCCGTCATGGCCATCGCGTTGATGGAAGCGCGCTGAAGTTCGGCGGGTTGGCGCGGGGCGAGCCAGCCCGAGAGCATCGTGAGTGTGTCGGCCCGGCGCGACGGAGACTTCGCGAGCAAAGTGGCGGCGGCGGCGCGGGCGGTGACGGGTTGGGCTTCCTCCGCGGCCATTTTCTTCGCGGCGTTGAAAAGCGATTCGGCAACGGCGAGTTGTCTGGCGAGTGCATCATCACCCACCGCGAGTGTGGCGAGCGCTGTCTTGCGCCGCGTGAGTGTGTCGAGGAACTGGCTGAACATCGTCATCTGCGCGGCGGTGAACGTGACCTCGTTCGCCGTGAGCGCCGGTGACAGCAACGCGGCGAGGGCGTCGCGCTCCTTCATGCCCAGGGTGAGATTCACGAGCGGCTCGGAGAGCGTGGCCAGCGCCGGGTTCCCTGCGCGCACGGCCGCATCCACCAGCGCGCGAGCGTGCGGGACAGCGGAACTCATCACGGCGGCGACGACGAAAGGGTCGGCGTGATTCGCCACCGCCAGACGGCCCAAGGCTTCGCCCGCGCGCGGGTCGGTCCACTCGCCGAGCGTGCAGGCTAGTTGCAGGCGGACCTTCGCATCTGGGTCATCAATCAGCTTCACGGCGGCGGCCATGACTTCAGGCGCGGATTGTTTTTCGGCCAGACGCAGCGCGTTCTCACGAAGGCCGGGATGCGAGTCGCCGAGCGCGCGTGTGACGCTGGCGGCGGAAAGGTCGGCGAGTCCGTCGAGCGCGCAGAGCGCCTGCAAGCGGGCGAGCGGGTTTGCGCTCTCGGCGGCGAGTTTGACGAGCGGAGGGGCGGCAGATTTGTCCGCGCGCCAGAGCAACATCATGTGCGCTTTGTCACGCTGCCACTCATTGGGAGAATCGAGCGCGGCGACGAGTTCAGTCGTGTTGAGCTTGTCGAGCCGCGTCAACTTGCGCGGCGGCTTGCCGGTGGGGAAGACGCGGTAGATGCGCCCTTTGTCCTCGCCGAGACGGTAGTGCGGGAGCAACTCCGCGCGGCCGTTGGCCGGCAACCAGTCCGGGTGCTCGATCATGTAGCGATACATGTCCACGACCCAGAGCGCGCCGTCGGGGCCGGTGCGCGTCATGACCGGACGGGACCAGCGATCCTCGCTGGCGAAGAAGTCCGAGCGTTCCTCGCCCGGTGCGCGGCGCGCGGCGAAGGTCACACCGTCCTGCGTGACGACATTGCGCTGAACGAGATTGTGGAACGGCTCGCAGGTGAAAGCGTGCATCTCGTCTGCGCCGGGCGAGCTTTTGCCAAACAGAAGTTCGTCACGATAAATCATCCCCGCACACGCCGAGGTGAAATGGCCGGCGTTCTCGAACGAGTGAAAGCGTTTCTCCGGCGAACTCACCGGCCACACCTTGGGATTCAGCGGCACGACGACCTGGCGCGTCGGGTCGGGCGCGGCGACGTGCGGGTTGCGGCGGAGGTAGCGGTCAGCGAGGACGTAATGCCAGAGCGGACGCGAGTTTTGCGTGCCGAACCAGTGGCCCCAGTCGTCGCGGTTGCGGCCGAACTGCGACGGCCCGCTCTCCGGCTCCAGTTCGCCCGTGTCCGGCTTGAACCGGAAGTCGAGCGCACCGACGGCCACATCTTTGCCCGCGCGAGTTGAACGAATCTTGTTGCCCGAGCCGTGACCGCGATGATGCCCACCCGCCGCACAATAAACCCAGCCGTCGAGTCCCCAGCGCAAGCCATTGGCGCGAAGCTGCTGGTTGCCTTCGAGCAATCCGCTCACGAGCACTTCGCGCGAGTCAGCCTTGCCGTCGCCGTTGGTGTCGCGCAGGAAAACGATCTCCGGCGCGGCGGTCACGATCACGCCGTCGCGCCACGTCAGCAGGCCGGTGGGAAAACTCAGGCCGTCGGCGAAGAGTGTGGATTTGTCGTAACGACCGTCGCCATCCGTGTCCTCCAACACGCGCACGCGTCCGCCGGGTTGGCCCTTGCCGTCCAGGCCCATCGGGTAGTCGGCCATCTCCACGACCCAGAGCCGGCCGTCGGGCGACCAGTCGATGGCGACGGGATCGAGCACGAGCGGTTCGCTGGCCACCAGTTCCACGCCGAAGCCAGGCGTGAGGTGAATCTTGCGCATGGATTCGAGCGGCGAGAGCGGAGGCGAGTCGGGAGCGAAGGCGGCGAGGGCGGTCTTGGGCGGTGTAAGTGCGGACGCCTGATAGTGCGCGGCAATTTCAGCAGCGGCCAGTGCGTGCGGATACACCGCCACTTCATCCAACTTGCCCTCGAAGTTGAACAGGCCGTCGTTGCGCCCGCCGATGAAGAGGCTGTTCTCACCCGTCGGCACCGTGTGATTGGAGGTTCCAGAAATCTCCGGCTCCGCGCGGCCATCGAGATGCACGCGCACCTTCGCACCTTCGCGCACCAGCACGACATGATGCCACGCGCGCAAGGCCAGCGTCGTGCGGCCGACCAATACTTCGTCGCGCTCGTTGCCGTTGAAGAGAATCAGTTTGCCCGTGAGGTCGGCGCGAAACGTGCCGCCGATGCCGAGATGCTCACCGCGCGCCGCCTTGTCACCATCGGGGCCGCGCGAGAAAACGTAACCAGCGACCGCGCGCGCGTTGGCGGGCAGTCCGTTCCAAAGCCACAGCTCGACAGAATAATTTTCACCCAGCGGCACGTTCGCGCGCACGCGACCACCGGCGAAATGCGCGGCGCGATTGATGCGCGTCCCAGAGAACGCATTCGTCGCAGGCGGCTGCGGCGGCTGATGACCGACACGACCATCGGCACCGGGCAAAAAGAGCGCGACGCCGTCCTCAAAGACGGCGTGGTGTTTCCCCATCGCATCGCGCGCGGTCGGGATGACCATTTCCTCAAAGCGCCAGTAAGCCTCGGGCTTCGCGTCCAGCACGGCACGCGCGTACGGTCCGTTCTCATCCGCCAGTTCACGGCGCGGACGGCCCGCCACTTCCTCCAGCAACGCCAGCGCGGTCTCGACGATGCGCGGCTCGGCGTTGGTTTCCAGTCCCGCCGTGCGCGCGGCCCACGTCGTGTAGCCGCCGAGCTGGTGCTGCTCCGGCGGCGGGATGTAGCCCTCGGCGCCGTTGGCCAGTTCGATGTTGAAGGTGGCGGCGAACGGGCTGCGCTGTTTCAACTTCAAGCCGGTGAGGGCGAACACTTCGTTCGGCAGCGCGGCGATGCCGAGATCGCCGATGCGCAGCGCCTGAAGAATCAGTTCGGTGCGCGGACGCTCGTGAAGATGGATCGCCTCCAGCGCGTAAATCTCCGCCTGCGATTGCGGGAGCTTATCGCCGAGCTTCGCCGCCATTTCGCGCGCCCACGCGAGTCGCTTTTCGTCGGGCACACGATGGCTGAGTTCGAGTTTTCGCTCGGCCATCTTCAAGGGCACCGACTCCTGCCATTTGATTCCACGCACCATTCCCGCCACACGCTGAGCCACTTCCTTCCCGTAGGCGTCGTAGCCGATCTGGCGTCGGGGCGCGCCGTAATCCATCCACATGAGGTCGCCGCTGGTGCCTTGCGACATGATGCCGACGAAGGATTCATCCGCGCCAAGCATCGTCGCGAGGTGGCGCGTGAAGCGACCGAAGTAATCCGACGAGAGCAGCGCGGACTCGTAATAGTGCATCGAGTAATTGGCGAGCAACGCGAGCGGTTTGCCGTCAGCGCGTTGCACGGCGAGCACGGAGAGCTGTGGATCGACCGGACCGCTCGGGCCGACGGCGTCGGGGCTTTCGTGACCAGGATGCATGTTCGCGCGCACGTTGCGCTGGCCGAATGGGTCGGTGAGCATTCTGTCGGGACGGCGAATCCAGCGACGGTTGAACGTGTGTTCCCAATCATCCACCTGCGCCCAGCCGATGCGCGCCGGCGCGAGCCGCCCGACCGCGCCCACCATGGCCGCAGTGATTCGCCCCGGCAGAAATGCTGCGTACGCTGGATCCACGCGGCTGCCCAGACAGCCCATCGCCGAAGGTGCCGAGTGCGTGTGCGTCGCGGAGACAAGCATTCGCTCGGTGGGGATTCCCGTGGCTTGGCTGGCGTCAACCTTCGCACGGTCGATGAGATCGCGCGGCATCATGCAGGTGTCCACCACGCACATCACCAGTCGCGTCGTGCCGTCATCCAGCACGAGCGCCTTGGCGAACAACGGATCAACAACCTTGTCCGCCGAGCGCTCGGTGAACATCGCATTCACCCGCACGGGAAATCCGGTGGGCGAAATGTCCACGGCGTGCGCGCCGGCACGGAAAGGCGGCGCGGCGGCTGGGGCGCTGGAAAGACAGCTCAGCAACACGCCGAGCACGAATCGTGGGAGGGAACGCATGACGAGATTCAACTGCGCGCCCCGCAGACGGGCAAGCTTTGCCGTGAGAGCCCCGGAACAGGTCAGGCCAGATTCCTTACGCCAGCACGCCCTTCACGACCTGCCCATGCACGTCCGTCAGGCGGAACTGCCGGCCCTGGAAACGATACGTGAGCTTTTCGTGATTGATGCCGAGCAGGTGCAGCACCGTGGCCTGCCAGTCGTGAACGTGGACCGGATCGCGCACCACGTTGTAGCTGAACTCATCGGTCTCGCCGTAAATGCTCCCGCCCTTCACGCCGCCGCCCGCCATCCACAGGCTGTAGGCGCGGCCAAAATGATCGCGCCCGTGGCCTGCCGGTTTGGTCACGTCGCCTTGCACGAAAACGGTGCGGCCAAATTCTCCGGCGAAAATCACCAGCGTGTCATCGAGCAAGCCGCGCTGCTTCAAATCCTTCACCAACGCCGCGCTCGGCTGGTCGGTGTCGCGACACTGCACCTCGAGCTGCGTGTCGAGATTGCCATGCTGATCCCAGCCGCTGTGCATGAGTTGCACGAAGCGCACGCCGCGCTCCACGAGCCGGCGCGCGAGCAGACAGTTCCGCGCAAAGCTGCCGGGCCGTTTCACATCCGGGCCGTAGCTTTCGAGCGTGGCGGCGGACTCCTTCGACAAATCGAGCAGGCCTGGCACGCTGGCCTGCATCTTGAAGGCCATCTCGTACTGCGCGATGCGTGTCTCGATTTCCGGATCGCCTTGCGCGGCGAATTGATGCGCGTTCATCGCCGCGATGTCGTCGAGCAGGTCGCGCTTCTGCGCGCGGCTGAGACCGGGCGCGTCGTTGAGATACAGCACCGGGTCGCCCTCGCCGCGCAGCCGCACGCCCTGAAATTTCGACGGGATGAAACCGCTGCCCCAGTAGTATTCGAAGAACAACTGGCCGCAGGATTTCTGCGTGTCCGCGCTAGTCATCACCACGTAGGCGGGCAACTCGTCCGTCATTGAGCCGAGTCCGTAGGTGAGCCACGCGCCCATGCTGGGGCGGCCGGGGATTTGCGAGCCGGTCATGCAGAAGGTCACGCCCGGCGCGTGGTTCACCGCGTCGGTCTGCATCGAGTTGATCAGGCAAAGGTCGTCCGCGATCCCGCCGGTGTGCGGCAGCAGTTCGCTCAACCAGCGTCCGCACTGGCCGTATTGCTTGAAGGGTTTGATGGCGGGGAGAATCGGAAATTTCTTCGCGCTCGCCGTCATCGTCGAGAGCCGCGCTCCTGCCCTGACTGACGCTGGCAATTCCTCTAGCCTCCGCGCGTTCAGTCCCGGCTTGTGATCGAAGAGATCGACTTGGGACGGCCCGCCGCCCTGCCAGAGCACGATGACGCGCTTGGCCTTCGGCGGAAAATGCGGCAGGCCCGGCAGCGCGCCGGAGATCTTTTCATCTGCGCCAAACAGATTTCCGCCGAGCAACGATCCGAGCGCGGCTACGCCGATGCCGGTGGCGCTGCGCCCGAGAAACTGGCGGCGCGTGAGATTCAGTTTGGCTTCGAGCAGCGGGTTCATAATGGCGGATGGATGATCGGAAAATTCGGAGCGGCGGACAGCCATGTCCGCCGTTGGAGCACCAAGCAAGCAAACTGGCACATCGGGCGTTGGCCACGATGTCGAAAGCGGCGCTGAAGCGACCGCACTCCAAACGCTCCGCGAATCACAAGGCGTCTGGTGCTGCGCGTCAGCGTTTGGAGTGCGGTCGCTTCAGCGCCGCTTTTCCCCCCGCCGATCCGCAGTCTCAAACTTCGGCGCCGTGCGACGACTGTGGACAAGGCTGTCCACGGCTCCTCTCGACGGGAGGCGCGCGTCCGCGATTCGCGTTCGTTCGTCATAGCGGCTGCCGTTTCGCGTCGTTCTGGCGCGGGCCTTTCCTGATCGGCCAGTCCGGGTTCTCCGTGCGCGCGGATTTCATGAACGACTCCAGTGGCGCGATGATCTCCGGGTGTGCGGAGGCGATGTTGTTCGTCTCGCCCGGATCACGCGCGAGGTCATACAGTTCGATGGGATCGTCGAGGAAGTTCCGCACCGCCTTCCAGTCGCGCCAGCGCGCGGCCTGCTTGAAACCGCCTTCGTGAAACTCCCAGTAGAATTTCCGTTCCACCAGTTCCGGCGAGACGCGGCCTGTGAGCACCGGCCAGATGTTCGTGCCATCGAGTCCGGCGGGAACCATCGCGCCGCCCAGTGTTGCCAGCGTCGGCAGCACATCGGGGAACCACCAGCGCGCGTCGCTCGTCACGCCCGCCGGCACGCGGCCTGGCCAGCGGACAATGGTCGGCACGCGAATGCCCCCTTCGTAGTGCGCGCGCTTGATCCCGCGATACGGCCCGCTGCTGCGGTTGAAGTCGGGATTGTTCCCGCCCTCGCGATGCGGCCCGTTGTCCGACGTGAAAATGACGAGCGTGTTCGTGTCGAGATGCAGTTCCTTGAGCAGCGCAAGCAGTCGCCCTACATCGCGGTCGAGGCGCGTGATCATCGCCGCGTGGCCTTTCTGCGGCTCCGGCCAGTCGAGCTTTTCGTAGTCGCCGAGTTCGGGGACTTCCATGCCGAGCGACTTCGCCTCGTTGTTCGCGTGCGGCAGCGTGGGTGTGAAGCAGAGGAAGAACGGACGCGCGCGATTTTCGCGCACGAACTTCAACGCTTCGTCGGCGAACAGGTCGGCGGCATATTCGCGGCGCACCGTCGCGCGGCCCGCGCCGGCTTCGTTCGCGTCCGGCACCACGTTGCCCAGCTTCACGCGCTGGTCGTTGCGCCAGAGAAATTCCGGATAGTAATTGTGCGCGTGGCTCTGGTTCAGGAAGCCGTAGAAATAATCAAAGCCATGCCGCCACGGCAGGCCCGGTTCCGCCGCGCCCATGTCGCCCAGGCCCCATTTGCCAATCAGTCCCGTGCGATAGCCCGCCTGCTGCAACATCGCCGCGCTGGTCACGTCGGTCGGACGCAATGATTGTGCGAGCGGATTTTGTTTGCCCGAGTTGCCGCGCACCGTGACGTGTCCGGTGTGGCGGCCCGTCATCAGCACGGCGCGCGAGGGCGCGCAAACCGTCGAGCCGGAATAGACCTGCGTGCAACGCATCCCTTCCGCCGCCATGCGATCGAGATGCGGCGTCTTGATGCGCTGCTGCCCGAAGCAGCCGAGGTCACCATAGCCAAGATCATCCGCGAGGATGAAGATGAGGTTGGGTTTGGTGGTGGATTCAGCAGCGGGCAAACACGGGGCGAACCAGAAGTTGAAAACGGCCAGAAGAAGACCGAGGCAGCCGGTCCCGCTCCGCCACGTAGAAAGGTTTTTTTTACCGCAGAGACGCGGAGGCGCAGACACGCGGAGGGATGTTTCTTCCCGCAGATTCAGAACTTCCACGGATGAAAACAGGCCTCGGTGGCCTTCCTGAATCCGCGGGAATTTTTTCGGCAAATTGTTCATGGCTTCGTCAGGGCTTCGTCAAGGTTTAGGATGCCCAGGCACACGGCCGCGTAGGCGGCGTGTTCCACGACGTCGAGTTTCAAGTCGCGCGGGCTGGCTCCGGTGGTGAGAAACTTTTCCGCCGCCTTCGGGTCGGCACGGAATTTTTCCAACTGTTTTTCCAGACTGGCGCGCAGCAGCTTCGCCTCGTTCTTGTCGGGATGGCGCGCGAGCACGCGGCGAAACACGAAGTCGAGGCGCGCATCGGGCTTTGTGCCGCCATCGCGCATCGTGCGTTCGGCCAGCGCGCGCGCGGCTTCAACGAAGGTCGGATCGTTCAGCGTGGCCAGCGCGTGCAGCGGCGTGCTGGTCGCACCGAGGCGCACCTGGCAGACGTTGCGCATCGCCGTGTCGAACATGTTGGCCGGGGCCACGGTGCGCCGCCAGAACGTGTAGAGACTGCGCCGATACAAGTCTTCGCCCGTGGATTGCGGATAGGTGAAGTCGCGTTCCTTGGTGATGGCGAGCGAGTCCCAAATGCCCTTCGGCTGGTACGGATAAACCGGCTTGCCACCGAGTTTGTCCACCAGCAGCCCGCTCGTCGCGAGCGCCTGATCGCGGATGAACATGGCGGGCAGACGAAACCGCGCGCCGCGCGCGAGCAGACGATTCTCCGGATCGCGCTCGCGTAATTCCGGCGTGAGCCGCGACGACTGCCGGTACGTGGCGCTGGTGACGATGAGACGGTGGAGGTGTTTGAGGGACCAGGCGGTGCCCCCGGCGTCCCGCCGGGTGGAGGCGTTCAATTTGCCAGGGTCACTTGACTCGACGAGAGACGTTGGATTTTTCAACGTCTCCTCCCGGCGGGACGCCGGGGGCACGTTGACAAATTCCGCCGCCAGCCAGTCGAGCAGTTCGCGATGAACGGGCGCTTCGCTTTGCGTGCCGAAATCCTCGCTCGTTTTCACCAGCCCCATGCCGAAGAACGTCTGCCACTGGCGGTTCACGATCACGCGCGCGGTCAACGGCTGCTCGGCGCTCACCAGCCAGCGCGCGAGACCGAGGCGGTTGCGCGGCTGGTTCGTGGGCATTGACGGGAGAAAACCGGGCGTGGCGAAAGTGACCTTCTCCTTGCGCGCCTCGTAATTGCCGCGGTCGAGCAGGAAGGTGTCGCGCGGCTTCGTTTCGGCCATGACCATCACGCGCGGGTATTCGTCGTTGCGGAAGGTGTTCAGCTCCTTCTCCAGTTTCGCGAGATCGGCGGCGGGACTTTTCCCCAGCTTCGGGAGGACGTGCTCGGTGAAATAGGCTTTCAGTTTCGATTCACGGCGCGCGGGCTTTTCATTGCGCGGCAGCCGGGCGAAATCGCGGATGGCGGCATCAGGAAAATTCTCATCCGCCGCGACCTTCTCCTCCCACTCGGTCTGCATCGTCGCCAGCTTGTTGGTGTGGTCTTTTTCCTTCTCCTTCATCGCGGCGACGCGTGCCTTCATGTCGGCGAGCTTCGCCTTCTGCTCCGGCGACGCGACATCCAGCACCGGTTCAGCCACGCGCACTTTGAAGGGCACGCCGGGCACGGTGCCGCTCTCGGGCAGGTTGTTGAACGCCGCCATCATCGCGTAGTAATCGCGCTGGGTGATGGGATCGTATTTGTGATCGTGGCACTGCGCGCAGGCGACGGTCAGGCCGAGCCACGTCGTGGCCGTGGTGTCCACGCGGTCGAAGAGCGCGACGTGCCGCTGCTCCTCGGGAATCGCGCCGCCCTCGCCGTTCAGCATGTGGTTGCGATTGAAGGCGGTGGCAATTTTTTGTTCCACCGTCGCGTTGGTCAGCAAATCGCCGGCGAGCTGCTCGATGGTGAATTGATCAAACGGCATGTTGTCGTTCAACGCCTTGACCACCCAGTCGCGCCAGATCCATTGGAAGGTGTCGCCGTCTTGTTGGAAGCCGTTCGAGTCGGCGTAGCGCGCCGCGTCGAGCCACGGCAAGGCCATGCGCTCGCCGTAGTGCGGCGACGCGAGCAGGCGATCCACGACGCGCTCGTAGGCGCCGTTCTTTTTGTCCGCGAGATAGGCATCCACCTCGGCGGGCGTGGGCGGCAGGCCGGTGAGATCGAGTGTGACGCGGCGGATGAGCGTCTCGCGCGACGCTTCAGGCGAGGGCGAAAGTTTTTCCTGCTGCAGCTTGGCGAGCACGAAGGCGTCGATGGGGTTTGGGGGAGGAGTAATCAGTAAGTCAGTTCTCAGTGAATCAGTCTGGAGCTTCCCGGATTTCGATGCGCTCAATGACTTACTGATAACTGTCTTACTGATTACTTTCCCACCCGGCACGGCGGGCCGCTCCAGTGGCTCAAACGCCCAGTGCCCCTCAAACTTCGCACCCTCGGCGATCCAGCGCTGGAGCAGTTCCTTCTGCGCTGCGGTGAGGGTGCGATGCGAATCCGGCGGCGGCATCAATTCGTCGGGGTCGGTGGAGAAGAGACGTTTGATGAGTTCGCTCTTCGCCGGCTGGCCGGGCACCACGATGTCATTGGCGCGTTGGCCGGCCCGGGTGTTGAGCTGGAGCTTGGCCTTGCGTTTGTTGCCGTCCTGGCCGTGGCAGTAGAAACAGTTCTCGGAAAGAATGGGCCGCACGTCGCGTCCGTAGTCCACGGGCGCGGGCGCGGCCTGCACCGTGAGGGCGAGGCCGAAGGTCAGAAGCAAACGAAAGCGCATCGTCATCTTGGATTCATTTGGTGGAACGGCATTCATGGGAATCTATTTTGCGGGCCGGGCCAATGATTAAGTGGGGTGAGCACGACGGCGGCGGGCCTCCCGGCCCGCCAGGGAGGGCCGGATTCCAGCCGCCCGGCCAATGGCGCGACCGGTCAGGCACCTGAAAATTTTTAAGGCGGCTGGATTGATCTGGCCGTTCCCCGCCGGCTGGAAGCCACGGCTCACGGGCAGGCAGGAAGCCTGCCGCCCCCGCGCCCGGGCGGAACTTTGTTTGAACACTCTGCTGGTTTTCTGCTCAGATGGGTGCGCCCATGCAACCTGACGACAAACCGGAAATAACGACGGACCCCGCGCCCGCGACGCCCAAAGCGCGCGGCTTCCTGGAAGAACTGCGCGCCTTTGGCGACGCCATTCCGCACAAGGCGCTGCTCGGCGTCCTGGTGCTGGCCTGGGTCGCGGTGTTCCATTTCTACGGCAATCCCACCCTCGGCTACATCAACACGCGCTCGCTGTTCGGCTGGCTGAAGAATACCTACGACCAGTCCACAGACGATAATTTCGGCATGTTCATTTTGCCGGCGGTGCTGCTGCTGCTCTGGTGGAAACGCGCGGAACTGGCCGCTGCCCCCAAGCATTTCTGGTGGCCGCCGCTGCTGCTGCTCGTCTTCGGCGCGCTGCTCCATCTCGCCGGCTACACGGTGCAGCAGACGCGGCTTTCGGTCATCGGATTCTTCTTCGGGCTATATGCCATCCTCGGAATGCTCTGGGGCTGGGCCATGTGGCGCGCGCTGTTCTTCCCGTACTTTCTGTTCGCGTTCACCATGCCGCTCACGGGCGAGTTGGAGGGCTTGACGCTGCCGCTTCGTTACCTGGCCACCAAGATTACGGTGGTGCTCAGTCATATCGGCGGCATCGACGTGGTGCAGAAAGGCACGCTCATCGAAAGCAGCGGCGGGCATTTCAGCTACAGCGTCGAGGCCGCGTGCAGCGGGTTGCGCAGTCTGACGACGATGCTGATGCTCGGCTGCATCTTCGGCTTCACCGCCTTTCAATCGAATTGGAAGCGCGCCGCGCTCATCGCCTCGGCGGTGCCGCTGGCCATTTGCGGCAATGTCATCCGGCTGATCAGCATCGTGATCGCGGCGAGCTGGAAGTACGACGAAATGGTCGCGGCCAAGGAGCCGCTCGCCGCCGCGCGCGCCGCCGCCCAGGAACTTGGCACGCTGGTGCATGATCATTCCGTGATCAAACTCGCGGCCTACGTCCCGGCCTTCGTGGGCATGATGCTCCTCGCGCGCTGGCTGCGCGAAGACGGCGCGCGCGCCGGCGACGTGAGCGCGCGCGGGAACGTCTTGTTGCGCCCCGTTTGGGCGGTGGGAGCCACGGTGCTGATCATCACGCTGGGCACGGCGGCCTTTCTCGCCACGCAACACACGCGGCAAAAGCTCGGCCAGCCGGGCGTGCGCGTGGAACAGCGTCCGATGTTCTCCTATGATCCCGGTGCGTCCACGAACGAACCCCGGCGCATCGCCGAGAGTCGCGTGCATCTGCCGGCGCGCGTGCTGGATTTTCAATCGCGGGAATTTCCCATTCCGCACACGACGTTTGAGACGCTGCCCAAGGACACGGTGTATGGCCATCGCATGTATGCCCAGTCGAACGGTTTTACGATGGACGTGCAGGTCGTGCTGATGGGCGCGGATCGGAGCAGCATTCACAAGCCGCAGTACTGTTTGCGCGGCAGCGGGTTCGACATTGTGAAAACGGAGCCGCAAACGGTCCGCATCGACCGTCCGCAGGCGCATGATCTGCCGGTGATGAAGCTGTCGCTGGCCCGCACCGTGCGCGACGGCGAATCGTACCGGCGCGAGGCGGGCGTGTATGTGTACTGGTTTGTGGCCGACGGCGAACTGACCGCCGAACACCGGCAGCGCATGTGGTGGATGGCGCGCGACATGTTGAAGACCGGCGTGCTCCAGCGCTGGGCGTATGTGATTTGTTTCGCGCCGTGCGCGCCGGGCGCGGAGGACGCGACTTACGAGCGGATAAAGGAATTCATCGCCGCCGCCGTGCCGGAGTTTCACACCGGATCGCCCGGCGAACTGGCGCGGATAGCGACGCCGTGAGCGAAGCGGGAGGTTCAATCATCATGACGGCGCCGAAACTCCAAATCTCAAATCCCAAATCCCAAACAAATTCCAAGCTCCCAATTTCCAAGGGCGCGCGGGAAGGGCAGACGCTGGTTGGAGTTTGGAATTTGAAATTTGTTGGGGATTTGGAGTTTGGGATTTGGAGTTTGCCCCTCTGTCCCACCCTCGCCTACAACCTCACGAACCGAAGTGCCGTGAAGTTTGATTATGCTCCGTCGTAACCGTCAGTTGCGAACCCAGATCCACCAGCTCAAGGACACCACCTTGTTCGCGGTCGCGCTCTGGCTTGCCCACTGGGTGCGCAGCGCTTGGGATCTCGATCTGTTCGGGCTGGGGCGTTACTTCTACAGCCGGCTGGGCTGGGAGGTCTTCAATCCCAGCCATGTCATCGAGCCGTTCTCCGACTTCCAGTGGCTCTACGTGGTGCTCATTCCCGGCGTGCCGCTGATCTTGGAATCGCAGGGCTTCTACTCCCGCCCGATCATCGCGGGACGCCGCGACACCGCGTGGCGGCTGCTCAAAGCCTCGGTCATCACCACGATGCTCGTCATCATCGCCACCTTTTTCGGCAAGGAACTGCTGGCCCGCGGCGTCATCCTGCTCTTCGGCTTCTTCGCGTTCCTGCTCGTTTTCATTTCCGAGGAATTTATCCGCGCCTTCACCAGGCGCCGGATGACCCAGGCCCAATACCGCCGCAAGTTCATCCTCATCGGCTCGCGCGACGACACCCAGCGCCTGCGCGAAGAACTCGCCGAATGCCCCGACGAAGCCATCGAAGTCATCGGCGAACTCGATCTGAACGAATACTCGGTCGAGCGGCTCATCAAAATGCTGCACGACCACTCCGCCAGCGGCGTCATCATCAACGCCCAGCACACCTACTTCGGCGAGGTCGAGAAAGCCGTGCAAGCCTGCGAACTGGAGGGCCTCGAAGCCTGGCTCATCGCTGACTTCTTCAAGACCAACATCTCCCGCACCGCCTTCGACGAACTGAACGGCCGGCCCATGCTCGTGTTCCATTCTGCGCCCGACGTCTCCTGGCAGAGCGTGGTCAAGCGCTGCATCGACTTCTTCGGCGCGCTGTTTCTGCTCTTCTTCGCGTGGCTGCCCTTCATCATCATTTCCATTCTTATCCGGCGCAGTTCCGTCGGCCCCGCGCTCTTCCGGCAGAAACGCGCCGGGTTGCATGGCGAGCCGTTCACCATGCTCAAGTTCCGCACCATGGTCAGCGACGCCGAGCAGTTGAAGAAAGAGCTGGAGCAATACAACGAGATGTCCGGCCCCGTCTTCAAAGTGACCAACGACCCGCGCGTCACGCCCATCGGGAAATTTCTGCGCAAGACCAGCTTCGACGAATGGCCGCAGCTCTGGAACGTGCTCAAGGGCGAGATGAGCCTCGTCGGCCCGCGCCCGCTGCCCGTGGATGAAGTCGAGCGCTTCGACGACCTCGCGCACCGCCGCCGCCTTTCGGTGAAGCCCGGCCTGACCTGTCTCTGGCAGGTCAGCGGTCGCAACAACGTGAGCGACTTCCGCGACTGGGTGCGGCTCGATTTGGAATACATCGACAACTGGTCCCTCTGGCTCGACTTGAAGATTCTCGCGCGCACCATCCCCGTGGTGCTCACGGGCGCGGGCGCGAAGTGAGTTGTCCTTGGGAGCACCGTAGCGCCACGCCACGCCGTAACTTCCAAAAAAGACGCGCGCGTTTCCCGAAAACCTCCGCCCACTCCTCGCTGGTTAAGATGCGTCAGGCCTGAACCCGGACAACACTTCCATTGACCAATCGGAACGGCTCCAGTACCCAAACGCCCCATGTCTTTGGAAACTACGTTGATTTTGTTCAAACCCGACGCGCTGGAGAAGCGTGTCGTCGGCCAGGTAACCGCGCGTTTTGAAGCCGCCGGGCTTCGGCTGCGCGGCGTGAAGATGTTCCGCGCCACCGATGCGGTGCTTCTGGAGCATTACGCACACATCGCGGCCAAGCCGTTCTTCCCTGAAGTGCAGCAGTTCATGCAGCGCACGCCGGTCATCGCCGTGGCGCTGGAAGGCGAAGGAGCCGTGGCGCTCGTGCGCGACTTGCTCGGGCCGACCGATTCCAAGAAAGCGGCGAAGGGGACGATCCGCGGCGACTTCGGCGTGGACGTAATGGTCAACGTCTGCCACGCCTCGGATTCTGCGGAAGCGGCGGCCGTGGAACTGAAGCGGTTCTTCCAACCGGGCGAATTATTCTGAGCGCGGCCCGTTAGTGGGGCAGCCGTCCCGGCTGCCACCAGTCCGACGGGCCTCCAGCCTGTCGGTGCTTGCTTAAAAGTTGGTTCAACAGGCGGGACGCCTATTGGACTAACGGCAGCCGAGACGGCTGCCCCACCATTGAAAAACTGAAAATGAAAACGCCCGGCTGGTTCACACCAGTCGGGCGAAATGTTTTCCACTCAGAACCAGAACTCAACGCGTGCCCATGCCCACACTCTGCACCGTCTGGAAAAGCTTGCCTTCCGTCTTGATGCTCGGGGCGATGATGATCTCCGTCTCCTGAAATTCGCGGATGCTGGCCGCGCCCACATTGCCCATGCAGGTGGTGATCGCGCCGACGAGATTTTGCGAGCCGTCATCCACGGTCGCGGGACCGAAGAGAATTTGTTTCAACGAACCGGTGACGCCGACCTTGATGCGTGTGCCGCGCGGGAGATTCGCGTGTGGCGTGGCCATACCCCAGTGGTTGCCACGGCCCGGCGCTTCCTTGGCACGAGCGAAGGCGCTGCCGACCATCACGGCATCCGAGCCGCAGGCCAGTGCCTTGCAGACGTCGCCGCCCTTGCTCATGCCGCCGTCGGTGATGATGGGGATGTACTGGCCGGTTTTCTTGTGGTGATGATCCCGGGCCGCCGCGCAGTCCACGGTGGCGGTGACTTGCGGCACGCCGAGTCCGAGCACGCCGCGGCTGGTGCAAGCCGCGCCGGGTCCGACGCCGATGAGCACGCCCGCGATGCCGCATTGCATCAGTTCGAGAGTCACTTTGTAGGTCACCGCGTTGCCGACGATGACGGGGATTTTCATCTCCTTGCAGAACTTCGCGAGTTCCATCGACTTGTACTGCGTGGAGATGTGGCGCACCGTGGAGACAGTGGACTGGACGATGAACAGGTCCGCGCCCGCGTCCTGCGCGATGCGGCAAAACTCCTCGGCCTTCTGTGGAATGGAACTGACGGCGGCGAGCACGCCTGCGGCCTTGAGTTCCTGCACGCGCCTGGCGATGAGCTTGGGCTTGATGGGTTCGAGGTAGGCTTTCTGGATCAGCTCGGTGACTTCGTCCTTGTCGGCCTTGGTGATTCTTTCCAGCACCTCGGCGGGGTCTTCGTAGCGCGTCTGCACGCCTTCGAGGTTGATCACGCCGAGTCCGCCGAGCTTGCCCATCTCGATGCAGAACTTCACGTCGGTCACGCCGTCCATGGCGCTGGCGAGAATCGGGATGATCAACTTGATGGCGCTGCCATCGGGCTTGGGAATCTCGAACGTGGTGTCCACCTCGGCGGGGTTGATGGTGACGTCGCCGGGCACGAGCGCGATTTCGTCGAAGCCGTAGGTGACGCGGGCTTTTCTGTTGCGGCCAATCCACATTCCCATAGTCGTAATTTGTTTTGTTGGGGCGGGGTGACCGCCGGATGTTTCGGTTAAAAAACGGCGGTCAACCAAGACCGCCGTGGCATCAAAATCGAATCATGTCGTTCTGCGTTCCGCATTGCGAACAGCGCGAGCGCTCGACATCGCCGTCGTCGGTATAGACAAAGCCGCACTTCTCGCACCGGAAAACGTGGTCCTCGCTGGGTGTCGGCTCGAATCGCCGACGACGATGCTCAAAATATATTGCCACGGCCGAAAGTGCGGCAAGCAAAACCACGACGTAGGCAAAGATGAGCGTCTCAATGGGCATGGCGGCAATCAACGTGCCCCCGGCGTCCCGCCGGGTAGAAATTCACTGACGACGAACGCGCCTCCCATTTCGATCCACGCCGGAAGTCACCGCGCCTCCACCCGGCGGGACGCCGGGGGCACGTTGCGGCGGCCCAGCGCGGCCAGTTCCACCGCGCGGTTGTCAGTTCATTCGTCATGGCGGGAGACTGCCGGCGGCCACGGCGTTGGTGGGCGGCAGCAACTGCCAGGTGAAAATGATGCGCCCCAGAGTCGGCGACGCCGTTTCTCGCGCGCGGGCGTCGCGCAGAGTCAGTGGTTGAAAGTCAAAAAGCCGCGCCAGTTCCAGCGCGCGCTCGTCCGCTTCGACGGAGCCGGACGCGCCGCTCACGGACAGGCTTTCCACCACGCCTTCGCCGTTCACCGCCACGACCACGACGGTGTTTTTCAACACGTCGGCGGAGGCGATGCCGGGAAGACCGGGCGAGCGCGTGAGGGTGCGGGCGGCGAGCGGCCCTTCGATGCGCGCGGAGGTTTTCATCGCCAGCACCTCGCCGGGCAGGCGGGCTTCCAAAGTCCTCGGCGCGCGCAGGGCGGCGAGCAGCGTCGCCTCGGGGCGGCGATTGGTGGTCACGAATTCATGCAAGGTCTCGCCCAACTGCGCGGTGGGCAGCGGCAGCCATTCGGGCGGCGCCGTCCAGTTACTGCGCGCAGGCGTCTCCGGCTGGAACTTCAGCCACGCGCCGCCGGAGAAACCTTGCGGATGCGGCAGCGCGAACAGCGTCGGGTCGCGCCAGCCGGTCAATTTCGCCAGTTGCTCATCCGTGGCGGCGTCGCCTCCGATGTGGAGAAACGGTTGGATCTGTTTCCGGAGCGGAAGCTCTTGCTCGCGTTCGCCATAAACGAAGATGCCAAACGCGTGGAGGAGAAAAAGAAACAGAAAGCCGCCCAGCCAGAACCCGCGCGAGCGACCGGAGTGCGGCGTGCTCATGGAGGTGAAAGCGCCGGAGCGCGCTGGCTGGCCGCAGGTGGCGGGCGCGTCCCCCACGCGCCGTGTTTCACACCGGCCTGGCGCGCCAAGGACATGAGTTCCATCACGCGGCCATAACTCGCGGCCTCATCGGCCTGAACGATCAGCGTGAGCGGTTCGGGAGCTTCGGCCGCCAAGTTGGACAGGCGTGAGCGCAGCAACCGATCGTGCGTGATTTGGTTCTCGAAATAAAACTGCCCGGCAGCATCCACCGAAACCACCACCAGTCGCGGGCCGATCACGCCCGGCAATTCCTCGGCCACCGGCAGGCGAATCGGCACGCCCGGCGTGAAGACCAGTTGCGACCGCAGCAAGATGAACACGAGCAGGATGAAGAGCATCCCGGCAAACGCCGCCACGTCGAGCTGGCCGCGGAAGATTTGTTTGTTGCGAGGAAAACGCATTTAGCAAATGACGAATGACTTCACGCCTTCGCCGCCTCGGTCACGATGTTCACGATTTCTGACGCGGCCTTTTCCATGTCCAGCACGATGGAGTTCACGCGGCCCACCAGATAGTTGTAGGCCGCATAGCAGGGAATGGCCAAGGCCAGCCCGGCGGCAGTGGAGATGAGCGCCTGCCAGATGCCGCCGGAAAGCATCTCCATCTGCGCCTGCGACCCGGCGAGTTGCAACGCCGCAAAAATTTTGATGAAGCCCAGCACCGTGCCGAGCAGGCCGAGCAGCGGAGCGATTTGCGCCAGCGTCGCGAGCGTGTTCAGTTTTTCTTCCAGTCGAGGGACTTCCATCAGGCCGGCTTCTTCCAGCGCCTCGCGCACGCCCTCGCGTCCGCGCTCGCGTCCGAGCACCGCGACTTTCACAAGTCGCGCGACGGGGCCGGGCGTGGCGTCGCAGATAGAGAGCGCCTCCACCACGTTGTCGCGCTTGAGCACGTTGCGCACGCCGTTGAGGAACTCCATCGAGTTGATTTGCGCGCGGTGGTAATGCAGCAGGCGTTCCACAAAAACGAGGATGGCCACGCAGCTCGCGGCCAGCAGCACCCAGATCATCAGCCCACCGTGCGTGATTAAATTCGGCAGGGCGGAGCGGGCCGAGGACGCGAGGTCCGAGGCGGCAAGGAGCGTTGGCGCGAACATGCGCGTTTTATAGCGGCGTGGGGCGCGCGGTTCCAAGCGCGTTGTTGCCGCTCCTCGGAGCGCGGATCGCCGAGTCCGCGTGTTGACAAGGTTTGAACCACGGAAAACACGGAAGACACGGAATAAAAAAATCCAGGCCAGTCGGCTCCAGCTGCGTCTGACTTTTCTGGCTTTTCCCTTCCGTGTGTTCTGTGTCTTCCGTGGTTGAACACGCGGACTCGGCGGTCCGCGCTTCAATGTTTTGCGTTTCCCGCCGCACCTTCTCCCCGTAAGCTCGCGGCTGCATGGACATTCAAATCGCCGCGCTTTGTGACGCCGCCACCGACTCGCACGGGAAGCTGAACATTCTCGGCACGTTTGACACCATCAACGCCGGCCAGCTCCCCGCCGTGCATCCGCAATGCTCCATCGCGCTCCGCCTCGTCTTCAGCAAAATGGAAGAGGGCCACAAGGACATGAAACTCAACTTCGTGGACGAGGACGGCAAGCTGGTCATGCCCAGCATCGACATCCCCGTGGATGTCACGGTGCCGGACGACACGAGCTTCATCTCGCGAAATTTCATCATCAACATTCAGCAACTGCGTTTCGAGCGTCCGGGGCTTTACGGCATCGACATCGCGCTCACCTCGAATCACGTCGGGAGCATTCCGCTGCTCGTGCGGCACACGCCGGCCACGCCGGCGGCGGAGGCTTGAATGAAATCCCAAAATCCAAAATCCAAATCCCAAACAAATTCCAAGCTCCAAGCTCCAACCTGCCGTGCGGATGATGGCGGAGCTTCGGTTTGGATTTTGAGGTTTGGAATTTGTTTGAATTTTGGGATTTGGGATTTGGATTTTTAACCGCATGTCCTTTGCCTCCCTCACTGAACCGGAAGATTCGGTGGAACTCCTCCAGCGCAGCCTCGCGCGCCAGCGGCTGGGCCATGCTTATCTTTTTTCTGGTGACGATTTGGAACGGCTCGAACTCGTGGCACGCACGCTGGCCAAGACGTTGAATTGCCAGAACCCGCAGGCGAGCCCGTCGGTGCCGGGCGCGCCGGACTCGTGTGACGCCTGCCTGCCGTGCCGCAAGATCGAGGGCACGAACCATCCCGACGTGCAGTGGGTGCGGCCCGAGTCGAAGTCCCGCGTCATCACCATCGATCAGATGCGTGATCTGATGCAGACAATTTTCCTCAAGCCGACCGAGGCGGAATACAAGGTCGCGGTCATCGTCGGCGCGGACCGCCTCAACGTGCAGGCCGCGAACGCCTTCCTGAAAACCTTGGAGGAGCCGCCGCCGCGTTCCGTGCTGATTCTGCTCACCACCGAGCCGGGCCGCATTCTGGAAACGATTCTCTCGCGCTGCCTGCGCCTGAATTTTTCCGCCGGGGCCGAGCGCTTTCAGGATGAGACGTTTCTCGCGTGGCTTCGGCAGTTCAGCGACACGGCGGTGGCGGAGCGCGGCTCCATTCTCAGCCGCTACCGTCTGCTCTCGGTCTTGCTCGGCCGGTTGAACGCGCTCAAGGAAAAGGTCGAAGAGGAAATGACCGCGCGCTCGCCGCTCGAAAAATACGATGACCTCGATCCCAAGCTGCGCGAGCGCTGGGAGGACGAACTTAAGGCCGCCATCGAGGCCGAGTACCGCCGTCAGCGCGCCGAGGTGCTGACCGGTCTTCAATTCTGGCTGCGCGACGTGTGGCTGCAGTCGCTCGGCGACGTGCGGCTGCTCACGTTCCCCGCGTTGCAACCCGCCACCGCCACGCTCGCCGCGCGCGTGAATGCGCAGTCCGCGTCTGGCAATCTGCGCGTGCTCGAACGGCTGCAACGCCAGTTGAATTCCAATGTGCAGGAGGCGCTTGCGCTCGAGGTGGGGCTGCTGCAATTGAAGCTCTGAGCACGGAGCACGGAGCGACGAGTCCTCGCGTTGATGGGACTTGAACCACGGAAGACACAGAAGACACGGAAGGGAAAAAGCGCTGAGCAAATTATTTTCCACCGCGTGCCGGTCGCTTCTGATTTTTCTTTCCGTGTCTTCTGTGTTTTCCGTGGTTGAACACGATGGACTCGGTGGTTCGCGCTCCCTCCAACGTCGGCTTGCTTCACCGACTCGTTGCGACATGCTGCTGCGCAACGCATGAAACATTCCTTCACCTTCGCGTCCGCGCTGGCCGTGGCGCTGGCCATCACTGCTGTATCCACTTTCGCCCAGAGCACCAACACCGCATCCCCTGCGCGTCGCAGCACGAACGACCCCATTGCCCGCATCCGTGACGAGGGATTGAACCGTTCGCAGGTGATGAAAACGCTTGGCCACCTGACCGAAGTGATCGGTCCGCGCCTCACCGGCTCTCCGAACCTCGCGCGGGCGAACGCCTGGACGCGCGACACGCTCACGGAGTGGGGCCTGAAGAACGCGCAACTCGAAGCGTGGGGCCCGTTCGGGCGCGGTTGGTCGCTCCAGCGATTTTCTGCACAAGTAATCGAGCCGCAGTCCATCCCGCTCACCGCCACCCCGAAGGCGTGGACGCCGGGCTTCGCCGAACCGATCACGGCGGAAGTGATTCTCATCGAGGCGAAGAACGAGGCGGATTTGCAGAAATACAAAGGCCGGTTGAAGGGCGCGATTCTGCTGGCCAGTCCGGTGCGTGAAGTGCGGGCGCGTTTCGAACCGCTGGCCACCCGTGTGGCGGAATCAAATCTCCTGCGCCTCGCCAATGCCGGGCCGGGAGCGGCGCGGGTTCTCATCCCCGGTCGTGGGACGACCAACGCCGCGTCCTCCACCAACAGCGCGCGCACCGCGAACACCACGCCCCGCTCCAACGCGCCGCCCTTCTCGCTCTCCAGCCGCGTGCTCTCTCTCGCCGTGCAGGAGGAGGCCGCGCTGGTGGTCACGTCCAGTTCGGAAGGCGACGGCGGCACCATCTTTGTCGCGCAGGCTTCCGTGCCGACCTCCCCCTCGCGCGGCACGAATGCCAGCGCCCGTTCCGGAAGCTCTTCGCCGTGGGCCACAAACGCGCCGCCGATGCCCGCGCAGATCGCGCTCGCCGTCGAGGATTACAACCGCCTCGCGCGCATGATTCAGCAGGGTGAGAAATTGAAAATGAACGTGGACTTGCAGGTGAAATTCCACGGCGAGGATCTCATGGCCTACAACACCATCGCGGAAATTCCCGGCACGGATTTAAAAGATGAAGTCGTGATGATCGGCGCGCACCTCGACTCGTGGCACGTCGGCACCGGCGCGACGGACAACGGCGCGGGCGTGGCCGCGACGATGGAGGCGGTGCGCATCCTGAAGGCGCTCGACCTCCAGCCGCGCCGGACCATCCGCATCGGCCTGTGGACCGGCGAGGAGCAGGGCCTGCTTGGTTCGCGCGCTTACGTCGCGAAACATTTCGGCTCCTACACGAACATCACGAACGCGGCCGTCACCGGCGCCCGTTCGCCGCGCGACGAGAGCAACCAGCCGCGCCGTTCACGTTCCGGCACCAATTCCGTGACGCGCAAACTGGTCAAGCGCGATGGCTACGAAAACTTCTCCGCTTACTTCAACCTCGACAACGGCACCGGAAAAATTCGCGGCGTCTATTTGCAGAACAACGAAAGCGCGCGCCCGATTTTCCGCCGCTGGCTCCAGCCCTTCGCCGATCTCGGGGCCGAGACGCTCACCTACCAGAACACCGGCGGCACGGATCATCTGGCCTTCGACGGCATCGGGCTGCCGGGCTTCCAGTTCATTCAGGACCCCATTGAATACTGGACGCGCACGCACCACTCGAACGCGGATGTGTTCGACCGCATCCAGGCGGACGACATGAAACAGGCTTCGACCATCATGGCCGCCTTCCTCTGGAACGCCGCGACGACGGACGAAAAGGTGCCGCGCAAGGCGTTGGAGTAGGACAGGCGTCTCGCCTGTCCCCACCACATCAAATTGGAAACCGCCTCCGCCCGGAACTCCCGCATGAATTCTGGGAGCGCCGAGCACCAGTTCGGCGCGAATCATCGCCCTTCCAACACGCTGAGCCAGTGCTCGGCGCTCCGGGCGAACATGAAACAATGCGAAGGCAGGCACTTTATGGCCCGAGCAGCCATAGTTTCCCCGAATTCATGCTGATTTTTTTTGGGGAATGAAAGTTAGTGGGGACAGGCTGGAAGCCGTGTCCTACGGCGCAAAGCGCAGGCTGATGCACTTCAAGTATTCCGCCTCGGGAAAGGTCGCCGGATGATCCGGCGCGGACCGCGTGGTGTTGAGCTGGGTAAATTTTCTCCCGGTGGCGCTGGCGGCTTGCGTGACCGCGCCGAAAAATTCCTCCGCACTGACGTGCGCGGAACAGGAGGCGGCCACGAGCGCGCCACCGGGGCGCAGATGTCGCAGCGCGCTCGCGGCCAGTTTTCCGTAGGCGCGAATCGCGCCCGTCCGCTCCATCTCTTTCTTCGCCAGCGACGGTGGATCGAGAATGATGAGAGCGAACACCCGTTCCGCGTTGGCCTCCAGCCAGTCAAAGGCATTGGCCTGGATGATTTCGTGACGGCACGCGTCGGCCAGATCGCGGTTCAGCGCGAAGTTCCGCTCCGCTCCTGCCAACGCGTGCGCGCTGATGTCGAGGCTCGCCACGGAGCTTGCGCCGCCGCGCGCCGCGTAGAGCGAGAAGCCACCGGTGAAGCTGAACGCGTTCAGCACGTCCGCGCCGCGTGCGAGTTGTTCCACCGCGCGACGGTTCTCGCGCTGGTCGAGGAAGAAGCCCGTCTTCTGCCCGGCCAGGACGTCCGCCTCGAAACGCAGACCGGATTCACGGAAAATCACCGGGCCGTCCGGCGCGGCACCGGAAAGAATTTGTGCCTCGCGAAATCCGGCGGCGGCGAACGCGGCCTGCACGTTGCGGCTCAAACGCAGCACGAGCGCCGGAGCGCAGGCTTCCGCCCGCTTCAACGTGTTAGGGGTCGCGTCTGCTGATTTTTCCGAAGACTCCCGGACGACGTGCGTTGCAGCGGGCGGAAGCCCGCGCTCCATTGGCCCACGAAGCATTTCCACCAGCATCGGCACACGCGAACACCAAGCGAAGGTGTAGAGCTTGAGCACCAGCACGTCGCCGTAGCGGTCGAGCACCAGCCCCGGCCAACCGTCGCTCTCGCCGTTGATCAGGCGGCACGCGCTGGTGTGCTCGTCGAGCAGGCCGACGCGTTTGGTCAACGTCGTTTCCAGACGTGTGCGCCACCAGTCATCGTTGATCTGCACTGGCTTGCCCGAGTGCAGGATGCGGATGCGAAGCGGCGAATCGGGATCGAACAATCCGATGGCGAGAAACTTGTCCTGGCGGTCGAAGATGACGGCGAGTTCACCCACCGTTCCGTCACGGTTCAGTTCGCGAATGCTGCTGGCGAAGACCCACGGATGGCCGCCGCGCACGATGGTTTCCGCCGCCGCCGTGATCCGGACGCGGAGACGTGGTGAAGTTGGTTCGCCGGATTTCATTTGTTGATGCTGAGGAGGTCGGAAGAAAAAGCGGCGCTCAAGCGACCGCACTCCAAACGCTTCGCGAAGCAAGAGGCGCTGGATGCTGTGTGCCAGCGTTTGGAGTGCGGCCGCTGGAGCGCTTCTTTCGACAGTCCACAGTGACCCGATGCACGCATCTCACGTCACCGGCGGAAAACCTTTTCGCAGCGAGGCCCACGGCTCTTGCGTGGAGTAGTCCACGATGCCCGGCTCGGCCGCATTGCTCGGCGAGAGGATGGCGAGGAAGACGAGCCGCTCGTTGAACGGATTGTAGGTGCCGTGAATTTCGCCCTGCGGAATGAAAGCCATCTCGCCCGGCCCGAGGATGCGATGCGTCTGGCCCACCCACTGCTCCGCGCGGCCGGAGATGATGTAGATCAATTCCTCCCGCGTGGGGTGATTGTGGAACGGATGCGAGCGGAACGGCTCCATGTTCGCGCGCACCAGCAGCAGTTGCTGGTTGTTCACCACGTCGCCACGGCAAATCCATTCTTCGAGCGTCCAGGGGGAGACGACGTCCACCTTCTCGGCGGCGGTCACAAACCGGCGAAGCGAAATTTCATTCTCATTCATGCGTGCGGAAGTTGTGGCCTGTTTCGCCGCGCGGCTCAAGGGCGGAGCGCGGACCGCCGGGTCCGCGTGTCCTCTTGTCAACCACGGAAGACACGGAAGACACGGAATAGAAAATTTGCCGCACGGCGTCTGAGTAAAAGTTTCCTTCCGTGTTTTCCGTGTCTTCCGTGGTCAACCCATTTTTCAAACAGCGAACACGCGGACTCGGCGGTCCGCGCTCCGCAGCGCTGGAGTTCCTGGAATTTTTCGATAAACTCCCGCCATGCTGACGTCAGTTCACCCGATGAATTTCAAACTCGCTTCGATCCTCGCGGCACTCGGTTGTGCCGTGACACTCCACGCCGCTGACTGGCCGCAATGGCGCGGACCAGCGCGCAACGGCATTTCCGCCGAGACGAAGTGGAGCGACCAATGGCCCGCCGCCGGGCCGAAGATCGCGTGGAAGGCGCAGGTCGGGCTGGGCTATTCGTCGTTCGTCGTCGCGGGCGGACGCGCTTTCACGGCGGGTCACGCGGAGGAGAAGGACACCGTGTTCTGCTTCGACGTGAACACTGGCAAGGAAGTCTGGAAGCATTCGTATCCCTCGGACCTCGGCGACAAGTATTTCGATGGCGGCACCACCGGCACGCCGACGATGGACGGCGACCGCGTGTTCTGGCTGAGCCGCTGGGGCGACACGTTTTGCTTCAACGCGGCGGATGGAAAAATCTTCTGGACGAAGAACGTGCAGAAGGAAACCGGCGCGCGGGTTCCGGACTGGGGCTTCACCGGCGCGCCGCTGGTGCTGGGCGAGAAATTGATCCTCAACGTCGGCGACGCCGGACTCGCGCTCGACAAGAAGACCGGCGCGATCCTGTGGCAGTCGGCGAAGAAGAGCGCGGGTTACTCCACGCCGCTCCTGTTCAAGCAAGGCGCGGACACGCTGCTGCTCATCGGCTCGGCGCAATCGTACGTGGCGGTGAACGCGGCGGACGGCAAAGAGGCGTGGCGCATCAAGTGGCTCACGCAATACGACGTGAACGCGGCAGACCCCATTGTGGATGGCGACAAGCTGTTTCTCTCGACTGGCTACGGCAAAGGTGGGGCGCTGTTCAAACTCGGCGGCGCGGCTCCCGAGGAAGTTTGGAAATCGAAGGCGCTGCGCACGCAGATGAACGGCGCGGTGCTGTTTCGAGGGCATCTCTATGGCGTGGACGGCGACACCAGCGAGAAGGCGTCGCTCAAGTGCGTGGACTTCGCGACCGGCGCGGAGAAGTGGAAGCACCCGGGCTTCGGTTCCGGTGGCGTGATCCTGGCGAACGGAAAACTCATCGCCGTCAGCGGCTCCAGTGAATTGCTGATCGCGCCCGCGTCACCGGACGGCTTCAAGCCCGTGGCGCGCGCACAAATTCTCGGCGGCAAATGCTGGACGGCTCCGGTGCTGGCGGATGGACGCATCTTCGTCCGCAATTCACGCGGCGAGATCGCGTGTGTGGATGTGCGGTGACGGGGAATCCTGAAAGGATTCCATCACTCCAGCCCAGGGTTGGCCCGTCCGTCGGGCCTACCCTGGGAACATGGCCACCAAATAATCCCACAACCCTGAAAAGGGTTGCATCTTCCCCGCACTCAATGTTCGCCGCGCGCAGGGATTCAACCCCTAGGGTTGAAGAATAATTTAGGGACCGTGACCCAGGGTAGCTCGCCGACTCGCAACCCTGGGCTTCGGTGATGGAATCCTTTCAGGATTCTCAACTGCTGCGGTTCTTCCACACATACCGGAACATCAGCACGCGCAAGGTCGCGGTGAGCGGGATGGCTAGGAGGCCGCCGAGCAGGCCGCCGAGCAGCGTGGTGCCGACCATCACGGACACGATGATGGTGAGCGGATGCAGCCCCACGCGTTCGCCGATGATCTTCGGCACGATGACGAGACCCTCGAGCGTTTGCACTACGACGAAGACGCCCACGACGAGCAGCGGATGCAGCCAGTCCTGGAACTGCACGATGGCTAGGATGAAGGCGATGACGAAGGTCACAATCGCGCCGAGAAACGGCACGATGGTCAGCACGGTGGCGATGAGTCCGAGCAGCAGCGCGTAGTTCAAGCCGATGGCGAAGAAGCCAATCGTGTAGAGCAGGCCGTCGCACGCCGCCACGAGGACTTGGCCGCGGAAGAAGGCGATGAGCCGGTCATTGATCTCGGTGATGATAAAAACGACCTCGTCCTTGGCACTGGATTCCTTCACCGGCAGGTAATTGCTCCAGTGACCTTGAATGGCTTTCTTCTCCAGCAAAAAATAGAAGCAATAGACGGGCACAAGCGCGATGCCGGCGAGAAGTCCAAACCATGCGGCGACGCGGGTGACTTGATTGAGGAGCCAGTTGCCGATAATGGGCAGGGCCTTGGGCAGCCAGGCGGCGATGGATTGCACGGTTTGTTGTTCGGGCGTGGAAGCGGCCGGCGCGGCGGTGGTGCTCACGGTGTTGGTGGTGACGTTGGTGCCGTCGGCCCCGGTGGTGGTGACGATGTTGGTCAGGGTGGGTGCGGTGCCGTTCGTCGTGCCAGGCGTGGACTGCGGGGAGAGGAAAGGAATTTTCCAATTGGGTTTGGTTTGCAGCCATTTCTCCGCGCGTTTCTGAAGCTGCTGGGCGTAGTCGGGAATTTTCCCAGCCAGTTGGCGCGTCTCGGAGACGAGCTGCGGCACGACCAGCGCCCCGATGCCGCCCATCACCAGGACCGCCGTCGCGAAGACGCACACGATGGCCCACTGGCGTTTCATCTTCCGCTTCACTAACAGATCCACGACGGGATCGAGCAGGTAGGCGAGTGCCCCCGCCACCGCCAGCGGCCAGATGACGGGCGAGAGCACATCGAGCACGCGTCCCAATCCCCAGACCATGCCGAGCAGGCAAGCGAGGCCGATGGTGATGGCGAGGACGGTCAGGGCCGCCCAGAGAATCCGGCTTTGATTTCGCGAGGGAGCAGACATACGCGGGAGCGTTTTAGGCGCGCGCGGCAGAAGTGGAAACGAAAAAGTTTCACGAGTGAGAGGCATGGAGGCGCACGTTCGGAGCGCGGACCGCCGAGTCCGCGTGTTGAACTTCCCGGACAAAATCGTGCGACCTGACGGAAGATGATCGCGCGGACTCGGCGGTTCGCGCTCCGATGCGCCCAACGTGCGCCAGCGCCCCAGGGCAAACGCATCTAAAGCTTTGCTCGTTCTGGGTCTTCATTCGTCTGCCACAATTCGTTGGCCAGCTTTCATTCCGGCAGCGGAGCGGCAGACGAATTGGGGCAGACGAATGGAAAAACATCGTCGCTGATCCTCGGTTCCTCGCGCAGCCCGATGAGTTTTGATGCGTTGCCCTGGCCAGCGCCCACAACGCCGTTGCCGCCCAGGCCACCGCCTGCTACGGTCCGCCCGCTGACCTGACACTCCTATGCGCCACTCGACACGAGCCTTCACCCGCATTGAATTCGCCGCCCTCATCGCCGTCCTCGCCCTGCTCGGCGTGCTGGCGCTGCCGCTGCTTGCCGCGACGCGCGCCGACTCGGACCGCGCCGGCTGCTTCAACAACCTGCGCCTGCTCGGGCGCGGCATCACCGTGTGGGGCGACGACCGCGACGGCCTGCCGCCGTGGATCACCTACGTCTCCCGCGGGGGCACGCGGCCTGACGTTGGAGTCAAGGCCGGCAGCGCGTGGTTCGAGTTCACGACCCTCTCCAATGAACTCGTCACGCCGCGCCTGCTCGCCTGTCCGGCGGACACGGGCGTGAAAGTGGCGTCGGAGTTTTCCAACCTGGGCGGGCGCGGCTACATGGCCACGGGCATGAGGTCGCTCGCCACGAGCTACTTCATCAACATGGACAACCTCGGCCGGGTTCCCGTGATGGCAGTGACCGGGGATCGCAATCTGCGGACGGATGGGATCACCACTTGTGCCCAAGGCGTGAACAATGCGGATCGCATCAATTTTAACTCCGGGAATACGACGGTCTGGACCAACGCGGTGCATGGCCTGCAAGGGCACCTGCTGCGCACCGACGGCAGCGTGGCGTTGACGGTTTCAGCCACGCTCATCGCTGATTTTCAGCGACTGCTGGATGATAACGGCAGCGCCCACCTGCTCCGTGCCCGCTGATGAAAGCCTGCACCCTCCCCATGAACCCTCCCACAGATTCAGAACGACCACGGAGCAGAAAAACATCCGTGGTCGCTCTGAATCCGTGGGCCAGATTTTGGATCATGGGTTCAAAATGCGAAGGCCTGCTTCGGGGAATCCTGCCCCCGTCCGAGTTCGCGCGAAGCTCACGCATCCGGCGTGGGCTAGACTTCCGGAACGCCAGTTTTGCCGCTGGCCCAAGCTCAATCTGCCGCGGCAACGAGTCTGCTTGTCCATCAGTTGCTATGAGGACTTCTGGGAAAACTATCGGGGCGGGCGGCGACGGTGCCTCCGCCATTTCCAATCACCCCATCCTGGTGCGCGCGGCAGAAAGCGTGGGACGCCTCGCGCGCATCACGCGCGGACGTGGAACGCGCGCCGTGGTCTTGGCGGAAAAATCCGTCTTCGGCTGGGCGGCGCGCCCCGCCGCGCGCAGACGTGGTGCCTTCACGCGCGTGGAACTGTGCGTCTGTCTTGCCGCTGCGGCACTGCTGGCCATGCTCGCGCTGCCCGCGCTGGCCGCCAGCCAGTCGCGCGGGCATGTGGCGCAGTGCTTGAACAACCTCCGCCTCATGGGCCGCGCGGTGCAGATGTGGGCGTCGGATTACACCGGGCAACCGCCGTGGCGTACGTTGCAAACGGATGGAGGGTTGATGCCAATCTCGGGCAGCCGCCCTGGCAATGCTTGGTTTGACTACCTGAGCTTGTCTAACCAACTGGGCACTCCGAGAATTTTGGCCTGCCCGGCGGATCAGGGTGTGCTCATGGCCTCGGATTTCACATTCAACATCAACGGCGGTTATGCCTCTGTTGCTTATCGCGCCAGGGCTACGAGCTATTCGTTGAATCTGGAGTCACTCACAGAGCAACCCCAAGTTTTTCTCGCCGGAGACCTGAACATCAATCTCATCGGTGCGACCACCGGCTGCCAGACTCGTGTGAATAACGCGTCTATCTTCAATAACTTCTCTGCTGATAATCATGTTTGGACGAACCGCGTTCATGGAGTAACCGGCAACATCGTCACCATGGACGGCTCCGTCGCACCGACTTCCAGTGAAGAAATGCGCGCATCACTGAAGGTCTCGGATGACAACGGCTCCGTGCATCTGCTCCGCGCCCGATGACTTAAATTTTTTTAGAGCGGAACCTTATGAAAAAATTACTGACCAGTCTTCTCGCCCTCGCAACCATCGCACCGCTCGCGTTCGCCGCCGTGGTCTCGCCGCCCGCCACGCCCTCCGTGGCCGCCGGTGGAAATTCCTTCAATCCCGTCTTCAGCGCGGATGGGCAGAAGCTCGTCTTCGTCAGCCACGCGAACAATCTCGTGACCAATGACGACCTCGGGCTGTGGCTTGATGTTTTCGTGCGCGACCTCGTGACCAGCAACACCGTGCTGGTGAGCGTGAGCACGAGCGGCACCGGCGGCGCGAACGCGGATGCGAACTACCCGAGCATTTCTGCGAACGGCCAGTTCGTCGCCTTCTCCAGTCGCGCCAGTAATCTCGTCCCCGGCGACACGAACGATGCCGTGGATGTCTTCGTGCGCGACGTGAGCGCGGGCGTGACCAAACTGGCGAGCGTGGCGGCGGGCGGAAATTCACCGGGCGACTCTAGCCCCAGCTCCCTCGTTCCGCTCTCAGGCTTTCCAATGATTTCCGCCGACGGTCGTTGGGTGGCGTTCCAGAGCCGGGCCACGGAGCTGGTCCCGGGCACAGTTCCGCCCGGCAGCGTCAACATCTACGCTCGCGACACCTGGTCGAATATCACTCACTTGGTCAGCGTGGACGCGCTTGGCAATGCTGCCGCAGGCACGGCCACGCTGGCCGCGATTTCTGGCGACGGACGCCATGTGGCCTTCATCAGCACGGCCACGAATTTCGTGCCGGGCATCACCAACACCGGCGGCGACCTCTACGTGCGCGACTTGCTGGCCGGCACGACGGTGTGCGCCAGCGCCACGGTCAGCACACAAGTGGCGGGCGTTCACACCGCCAGGACGGCCATGTTCAGCACGGACGGCGCGCACCTCTGGTTCAGCGTTCGCTCCGCTTATGGACATGAGGGCTTGTATGACTTCGATCTGCTCGCGGCCCAAAGCCGGAGGGCTTCGATTTACGGCTTTGACGTGCTGGGCCTGAGCACGGACGGACGTTTCATTTTGATTGGCAGCAGCGGCGGCACCTTCCGCTACGACTCGGTCTCTAACACAGTGCTGGCCGTCGGTTGGGACTCATGCTCTTGCGGCGGGACTGTTCCCTCGCCGCCCGCTCCGCCCCGCAACTGCTCATCGCTCGGCACCATGTCGGCGGACGGTCGTTACGTGAGCTTTTACATGCTGACGGACCTGCTGCCTAGCGACTGCGGTGGGAAGAAGCAGGCGTACTGGCGCGACCTGGACTCGAGCACGAATTCCGCCGTGCTGCTGACCACGAACGGCGCTGCGCTGCCCTCGGACTTCGCCGTGCCGGTCATCTCTCCCGATGGCCTGCAGGTCGCATTTCAAAGCCGGGAGAACTCGTTGGCCGGTGACGATCTCAACGGCGCGAGCGACATCTTCCTGCGCAACATGATGGCCGGCACGAACGCGCTGCTGACCCAGGCCACGCCGTCCAAGCCCGCGAGCACCGCCTTCGCCCATTCCTTCCTCGGCCCGAACAGCGTGAGCGCGGACGGGCGCTTCATCGTCTCCACGCGGTATGATGATCCCTCGGCGTGGCGCGACACGAACGGGTTGCTGGATGTTTTCGTGAGCGACAAGTCGCTGGGCACGTCGCACGCCTTGAGCATCGACACCAATCTCTACACGCCGTTGCAGGGCGGCACGCTGCCTGGACCGGGCGGGCAGTTCTACCGCGAGAACACGAACAGCTATTACGCCCCGATCATCAGCGCCGACGGCACGACGGCGGTCGCCCTGCGCCCGAGAATTCCCGGCCTTGGCGGCACCGAACTGGTCTGGGCGCGCTCCTCGAACGGAGTTTTTGGCACGGGCGTGAAGGTGCTTACTCGGACGGGTAATTCCGGGGCCGACAGCACGGGCAACGGCAGTTCTTACGCGCCGTCGGTGAGTCCCAACGGCTGGGACGTGGTGTTCACCACCGCCTCCAGCGACCTCACTTACGAGAACGCCGCGCCGGACAACAGCTTCACGACGAAAGTCGTGCTGCGCCGCATCGTCGATGGCTCGATGCTCGGGACGAACTACCTCGTGAGCGTCACGCTGGGCGGCGTCTCGGGGAACAACACCTCCACCAACGGCATCCTCAGCCCCGACGGACGGTGGGTGATTTTTGAAAGCCTGGCCAGCAACCTGACGCCGGATGGCACGGATGGCCTGTTGAATTTGTATGCGCGTGACCTGTGGTCAAACGTCACGCACCAGATCAGTCAGGCGGTTTCGGTCTCGCCGGTGATGCGGTTCACCGGAGGCACGGCCAGCTTCAGCCCGGACTCGCAGCGCGTCACGTATTGGGTGCAGCAGTCCTCGCCGCAGTCCTCGTTCGTAGTCGTGCATCATTTGCTCGCACGCACGAACATCGTCACGGCCACGGACATGCCCGGTTCTGTTGCGACCACCAAGCCGTCGGCCAGCGCGGATGGGCGGCACGTCGCCTATCGTGCCCGCACCGCCAGTGCCGCCGAAATCCGGGTGCGGGATCGGGTCACGGGCCAGACTGATGTGCTTGATGCACGCGCCTTGCTGACCAGCTTTGATGCGAATCCCCTCATCAGCGGCGACGGGCGCTACGTGGTGTATCGCGCCAAGCTCCCGGCCTTGGAATTTCACACCAACCAGATCCTCGTCCGCGACCGCCTGCTCGGCACCACGCTGATGGTCAGCGCGAATGCGGGCGGCGGCGCGGGCAATGCGTCGTCCACCAAACCCGTGCTCGCCGCGAACGGCCGCACCGTGGTCTTCCAAAGTTTCGCCAGCGATCTCGCGGCCGGCGATTTCAACGACAGTCGCGATCTGTTCGTGCTCACGCTGGGCGGCGTGGATTCGGAACCCGACGGCATGGACGATGACTGGGAGATGGCTTACTTCAACACGCTCTCCCGGGACGGCACGCTGGACTATGACAACGATGGCGCGAGCGATCGTGACGAGTTTCTAGCCGGCACCGATCCCACCAATGGCAACTCCATCTTCCGCGTGCTGACGGTGGCTCCGGCGGGCGGCGGATCGACGCTGCTGCTCTGGTCCGGCAATCCCACGCGCAGCTACCGCGCGGAGTTCAAGGACGACATCGCGGCCGCATCGTGGGCAGCTCTGACCGGCACGATTTCCTGGAACGGCACCACCGCGAGCATCACCGATCCGACAGCGGGCAGCGCGACCAACCGTTTCTACCGCGTGCTGCGTCTCCCGTGATCGTGCCCCCGGCATCCTGCCGGGCGGAGACTCAGTGACGACGGACGCGGCTCGACGTGGGAGATACGTTTGGGTTTTCCGCGCCCCCACCCGGCGGGACGCCTGGGGCACGTTGTTGCGCGAAGTTCGCGCGGGTTGCGTGAGGTTCACTCGTCTTAACGCCCCGGACTGCTAGCTTTCCCTAATTTTCCGAAGGATTCAGCACGCCCGCCGGCTGGCAATGCGTTTGCTAAGTGGTTGGCATCGGAGCGCTTTTCCCGGCGCTTCGGTTAGTGAAGGCCGCGAGACTTGTCCCTGTCGGCCTCTTTGTTTGGGGAGGCGGCGGTCCGACGCCGGGCCGCCGCCCCAGTTTTCGCAGACGCGTACGTGAGTTGCGGGTGATCACGTGACTGACGTGGTGAGCGCGCCCTGTGATAAGCAAACGGCGGCCGGAACGAATGTCTGTCCTGGGCCGGCCGCCGTTTTGCTTTTCTTCCCCCGTTGTTTTCGCTTTCAACCTTTTATCCCTGCGGGGGTGCGGACCGCCGAGTCCGCAGCTTTGAGTTCACGAATGCCCGCAGCGGGAATGATCCGTCTTATGATCCGGCGGACAAGGCTGTCCGCCGCACCGGCCAGAATCAACGCGGCCTTGTGACCACGCCTTCGATCACAAAAATCTTTCCCTCGACCAGTTGTGTGGTCGTGCCGTCCGCCTTGATGATTTTCCCGTCGCCGAAAACTTTTGTCCCGTCATTCATCATGATGCTGCGGCCGGGTTCCACGGTGAGGAGCGTGCCGTCCTTCTGCACTTTCACCCGCCCGTCTTGAAGGGTGATGGTATCGCGCGCGGGCAATTCACCTCCTTGAAGCCGAAACACCTCGCCATCCAGCAGACGGCGCGACGCGCCGCTGCGGGACGTGACCTTGCCGTCGGGATAAATCGTGGTGCCGTCGGCGAGCGGCACGGCGCCGGACGCGGCGGCGGGTTCGCCGTCCTTGACCACGGTCACGAGGCCGCGCCGCAGCGTCACATGATCCATCACCGGCTGGGTGGTGCCGTCGGATTTGGTCAGCGAGCCGTCTTTGCTGATCGATTCGCCAGCGAGCAGCACGCGCAGCTTGCCGCGTTGCACAGTGAAGGTGCCGTTGGTTTTCACGATTACGTCGAAGGGCAGGCTGGCCTCGTGCGGAGCGAGCAAGGCTTTGCCGCCGGGCCAGGTCAGGACCTGGCCGCCTTGGAATTGAACTTTGTCCACGACGTTGGTTTCAGCCGCGAACGTGATGGCGACGGAGAGCAGGAGCACAAGGCCCGGAACGATAACTTTCATAAGCATGATTCGGTTCCCTGTTCAGCGGCAGGCGGGCGGCGCGGCTTGACCGTCTTGCTCACGCGACGCTTTCCAGCGCGTGTCGTCGGGCGGACATGCGGCGGTCATTCCAAGATACGTTGTCGCGACGCGCTTTCAGAATCGGGGCTTGACGCCCTTTGGAGCGTGGCCTAGAGAACGCGCACAATTAACGGAGAAACCCATGTCTGAAAAAAGTATCGAACAGCGAGTGAAGGAAATCATCGTCGAACAGCTCGGCGTCAACGCGGATCAAGTGACGCCAGATGCCAAGTTCATCGAGGATCTCGGCGCGGACTCGCTCGACACCGTCGAGCTGGTCATGGCGCTCGAGGAAGAGTTCGGCAACGAGATTCCTGACGAAGAGGCCGAGAAGCTACAAACCGTCGGCGACGTGATCAAATACGTCGAAGAGAGCCAGAAGTAATCCTCACGATTTTCAGGGGCAGCTTCGTCCTCGCGCGGGGCTGCCCCTTTGCTTTCTATGTCCGCGAACTATTCAGAGCGCAGAGTCGTCATCACCGGTCTCGGCGTCGTCTCGCCCCTCGGGCGCATGGAGGATCTCTGGAAGAACCTGCTCGCGGGCCAGTGCGGCATTGACCGCATCACCCATTTCGATCCGGAAAAGTACGACACCAAGATCGCGGCGGAGGTGAAGAACTTCGATGGCACCGCGGCGTTTCCGTCGCCGAAGGAAATACGGCGCACCGATCGTTACGCGCAGTTCGGCGTCGCCGCCGGCTTCGATGCGCTCAAGGACTCCGGCCTCGATCTCGACAAGGTGAATCGCGACGAAGTGGGCGTCTTCATCGGCTCGGGCATCGGCGGTCTCCAGACGGTCGAGGAGCAGCACACGGTTTTGATGGAGCGCGGGCCGGGACGGCTCTCGCCGTTCATGATTCCCATGCTCATCCTGAACATGTCGTCGGGACTGTTCTCGATGTACTACAAGCTGCGCGGGCCGAACGTGGCCACCTGTTCCGCCTGTGCGACCGCGACGCACGCGATTGGTGAGGCGTGGCGCACGATCAAGATGGGTGACGCGAAGGTGATGTTCGCCGGCGGCACCGAGGCGACCATTGTGCCCATCGGCATCGGCGGCTTCTGCGCCATGCGCGCCATGAGCACGCGCAATGACGAGCCCAAGAAATCCTCCCGCCCTTTCGACAAGGATCGTGACGGCTTCGTCATGGGCGAAGGCGCGGGTGTGCTGGTGCTGGAAGATTTGGAACACGCCAAGGCCCGGGGCGCGCGCATCTACTGCGAACTGGTCGGCTACGGCAATACCGCCGACGCGAATCACATGACCTCGCCTGCGCCCGAAGGCGAAGGCGCGGCGCGCTGCATGAAGATGGCGCTCAAGAACGCGCAGTTGAATCCAACCGACATCCAGTATGTGAACGCGCACGGTACTTCGACGCCGCAGGGCGACGTGTGCGAGACGCAGGCCATCAAGACTGTCTTCGGCGAACACGCGAAGAAGCTCGCGGTCAGCTCCACCAAGGGCGCGACCGGCCACATGCTCGGCGCGGCGGGCGCGGTGGAAATGGCCGTGTGCGTGAAGGTGCTGCAAAACCAGATTCTCCCGCCCACGATCAATCTGGATAATCCCGATCCGCTTTGCGACCTCGACTACGTGCCGCACACCGCGCGCGAGGCGAAGGTGGACGCCATCATCAACAACTCCTTCGGCTTCGGCGGGCACAACGCCTGCGCCATCGCGAAGAAGTTCGTGGACTGAACGGAGCGCGGACCGCCGAGTCCGCACGTTTCTTATTTTGCCTCACGCCAAGGACGCGAAGGACGCAAAGGGAAACTAAAACTCCATCTATGCGCCCTTCGCGTCCTTGGCGTGAGGCATTTTCCCACTTGAGCCATGCGACCACGCGGACGCGGCGATCCGCGATCCAAATAAAAAAAGCGGCGGTCCTTACGACCGCCGCCTTCACAAAAAAATTCCGCTCAGATCACTTGTCCACAATGTCCATCCGGTAGCTGGGCGAGAGCTTGCTGTCCTGCTTCGGGCTGCCGTAGCCGCGATACAGGTAGTCCACCTTGAAATGATAGACCGTGAAGTTTTTGTCCGCCGGCACGGGAATCACCGCCTCAAAACGGTTGGCGATGTTGAGCGCGGGGCGCATCGGATACTGCTCGTAGCCGATGACGACCACGGGCTTGAGCGAGCCTTCGATCAAGGACTGTTGCTGGGTATCCCAGACGAATTCGACGGGATACACGCCGGACGCCTGGCGCGGTTGGCGCGTAGGCGTCAGGTTCGTGATGCGCGAGGTCGCGCAGCCGGAGAAAAACAGGGCGCAGACCGCCGCCATCAATGCAAGTTTTCGCATAGGCCGCAGAGGCTACAGGCGAGCATCGGGTTGTAAAGTTGCATTTGGAGGTTACTCGCCTTCGACGCGTTCAATGCGCGCGCCGAGGTTCTTCAACTTCGTGTCAATCTTCTCGTAGCCGCGATCCAGGTGGTAAATGCGGTTCACCTGCGTCGCGCCCTTGGCCGTCATGCCGCAGATGACCAGCGCCGCCGACGCGCGCAAATCGCTCGCCATGACCGGCGCGCCACTGAGCGGACGCCCGCCCTTCACGATGGCGCTCGGGCCTTCAATCGAAATGTCCGCCCCGAGCCGTGCCATCTCCGGGACGTGCATGAAGCGCGATTCAAAGATGCGTTCGGTGATGATGCTGATGCCCGGCGTGAGCGCCATGAGCGCCATCATCTGCGCCTGCACGTCGGTCGGGAAACCGGAATACGGCAGCGTGGTGATGTCCACGGGCTTGAGGCGCGAACCGCGTTTCACGAGCAGGTTCGGGCCGGAGCGTTCAATCTTCACGCCCGCCTCGCGCAGCTTGTCGAGCACCGCGTGCAGATGATCCGCGCGCGCGCCTTTGATCAACACTTCGCCATTCGTGGCCGCCGCTGCGATGATGAACGTCGCCGCCTCGATGCGGTCGGGAATAACTTCATGCTCCGCGCCGTGGAGTTCCTTGACGCCGGTAATCGTGACGGTCGGGCTGCCGGCGCCCACAATTTTTGCGCCCATCGCGATCAGGAAATTCGCCAGGTCAATGACCTCCGGCTCGCACGCCGCGCTCTCGATGATCGTCACGCCCTCGGCCAGCGACGCGGCCATCATCACGTTCGCGGTGCCGAGCACCGTGGGGCCGGAACGTCCGCCGAGAAATGTTTCCGTGCCGATCAGACGCGGCGCCTTGGCGATGACGTAGCCCTTGTCGATTATGATCTTCGTCCCCAGGTCGCGCATTCCCTTCAGGTGCAGATCAATCGGACGCGTCCCGATGACGCAGCCGCCGGGCAGCGAGACCTGCGCCTTGCGCAACCGCCCGAGCAGCGGCCCAAGGATGCAGATGGAGCCGCGCATCTTGCGGATGAGTTCGTAGTCGCCATGCGCCTTCAGCTTCGCCGCCTGCACCATTACGGTGTTGCCGTCGATCTTCACCGTTGCGCCGAGCGAGGCGAGGATCTTGCCCATGAACCCGACATCGCTCAGGTCCGGCACGTTGCGGATCACGCACTTGTCGCGCGTCAGCAGCGTGGCCGCGAGGATGGGGAGCACGGCGTTTTTCGCGCCGCTGATTTGAACTTCGCCGTGCAACGGCACGCCGCCTTTGATGAGCAAACTTTCCATGGGAACTTTTTTACGAACTCGCGTTCAGACGACGATTCATTCGCCGCGCCGCGCGATTAGAATTCTTGGCCGCGAACTGTAGTCAGCGACGATCTCCTCGACAATCCACTTCTCGTCAAAAAACAACTGGGCCAGCGCCGTCTCCTGTCCGTCGCCAAATTCGAGCATGAGTTTGCCGCCCGGTGTCAGGAACGCGCCCGCCTCCGTCGCGAGACGTCGGTAGAAATCCAGCCCGTCCGCGCCGCCGTCGAGCGCCAGCCGTGGATCGAAATCGCGCACTTCGGGCGAGAGCGTGGCGATTTCCTCCGCCGCGATGTAGGGCGGATTGGTGACGATGAGATCGAATTTCATCACCGCCGGAAGAGAGGCGAAGGTGTCGCCGAGATGAAACACGATTCGTTCCTCGACTTCATTCGCCGCCGCGTTCTCCCGCGCCAGCGCCAGTGCTTCCGGCGAAATGTCCACCGCGTGAACCGCCACGCCCGCCACTTTCTTCGCAATGGCGATGGCGATGCAGCCGGTGCCGGTGCCGAGATCGAGCGCCAGCTTCGCGCCCGCGTTCGGAGCGCCGGCTTCCAGCACGGCGCGTTGATCCTCCCCTGCCCGAGCCGTGCTGGAAGCCGGCGCTCCAAGAAATTTCCACGCGCGCTCGGCCAGCAACTCCGTCTCCGGCCTCGGCACCAATGCCGCCCGCGAGCACTTCATCTCCAGCCCGCAAAATGACGTGCCGCCCGTGATGTGCTGCAACGGCTCCCGCGCCGCGCGTCGCATCACCAGCCCGCGCACGGCGTTCAACTCCGACTCGTTCAACACACGCTCGAAATTCAGATAGAGTTTCAACCGCGGCATGTTCAGCGCATGTGCGAGCAGCAGTTCGATGTTCAGTCGGGGCGACTCCACGCCTTTCTTCTCAAGGAATTCGCTGCTGCGCCGGATGATTTCCAGGACGGTCACTGGCGCAAGGGAAGATCAGCGGCTGGGGAGTGGCAAGCGTTCGTTTGGTGCCCCCGGCGTCCCGCCGGGTGGAGGTTTCCGCTTTTCCAACGTCACTCGGCTCGACGAGCGGCCACAAAACTTCCAGCGTCACTTCCCGGCGGGACGCCGGGGGCACCGGGGCGCGGTCGCCGCCATTTCTCAATTTGTATTCGCACCGCCCGCTCCCTACCGTCCGCGCCGGTGCATCCCATCGTCTTCAAAATTGGTTCGTGGCCCGTCCACTGGTACGGCGTGCTTGTGGCCCTCGGCTTTCTCGCCGGTCTCTGGACGGCGAGCCGCCGCGCGCCGCGCTCAGGCCTCACGTCCGAGCAAGTCGGCGACGCGGGGCCGTGGCTGATTCTCGGCACCGTGCTCGGCGCGCGCTCGCTTTACGTCGGCAGCTATTGGGAGGAAAAGTTCGCCGGACGGCCGTGGTGGGAAATGTTGATGGTCCAGAACGGCGGGCTGGTTTATTACGGCGGCCTCATCGGTGCCTCGCTGGCGGTGATGCTCTACTGCCGCTTCCGCAAGGTGCCGCTCTGGAAATTCGCCGACGTCTTCGCGCCCAGCATCGCGCTTGGTTACGTCTTCGGACGGCTCGGCTGCCTGATGAACGGCTGCTGCTACGGCAGCCAGTGCGCGCTGCCCTGGGCCATTACGTATCCCCGCAGCGCGAACGACACGTTTCCCGCGGATGCCGAGCGCGGCCTGCCCGTGCATCCCACGCAGATTTACGACTCGCTCTTGAACCTCGCGCTCTACGGATTCCTCGCGTGGCTCTACCGCCGCAAGAAGTTCGACGGCCAGGTCTTCGCCGCCTACCTCATCTGCTACGCCCTCACGCGTTCCTTCGTGGAATACTTTCGCGGCGACTACACGGCGGCGCATTTGAGCGCGGGACTGATCACGCCGGCACAATTGATCAGCGTGGGAATTTTGATCGCTGGCGTGACGCTGGGCGTCGTGTTGTGGCGCCGAAATCCCAAATCCCAAATCCCAAATCCCAAATAAGCTCCAAGGTTCAAATTCCAAGGCGGCCACCTCGGAACGCCGTTCGTGCGAATGGCGACTGCGGTAGGGCTTCGCTGTCCTCAGCGCGCCGGGCCACGACTCGACGGCACGCGCCAGAACTGAGAACGCCTCGCCCCGGCGCGCTGAGGACAGCGTCGCCCTACCTGCGCCTGTCGTTCTTCAACCCGCCCCTTCGCGCCGCCCGTGCGCGTCTTGGAATTTGGATTTTAGACGGTTGGAATTTGTTTGGAGTTTGGAGTTTGAAGTTTGGAGTTTTGTCCACCTCGTCCTGATGCCCGCCCGCGCTCCCATCTTCCTCGTCGGCCCGACCGCTTCCGGCAAATCCGCCGTCGCGCTCGCGCTCGCGGATAAGCTCGGCGGCGAAATCATCTCCGTCGATTCGATGCAGGTCTATCGCGGCCTTGACCTCGGCACCGCCAAGCCCGGAGCGGACGAGCGCGCGCGTGTGCCGCATCACCTGATTGATGTCGTCGAACTCACCGAGCCGTTTGACGCGATGAAATTTGTGGCGCGCGCGCAAGTGGCGGAAAAAGAAATCCGCGCGCGCGGTCGTGTCCCGATTTTCTGCGGCGGCACCGGCCTGTATTTGAAAGCCCTGCTCGAAGGACTCGGCACTGCGCCGCCCTCTGATGCCGTCGTGCGCCAGGAACTTGAAGCGACGCCGCTCGACGTGTTGCTCCGCGAACTTCAGCAACGCGACCCCGCCACCTACGAACGCATCGACCGCCAGAACCCGCGCCGCGTCGTGCGCGCCCTCGAAGTCATCCGCCTCACCGGCCAGCCTTTCTCACCACAACGCGCGGAGTGGCGACCTCTCTCAACTCTCAGCTCTCAACCCTCAACTCTCCTCGGCTTGCAGCGCGCTCCCGTCGATCTCCACACCCGCATCCACGCCCGGGTGGAGGAAATGTTCGCGCGCGGTCTGGTCGCGGAAACGCGCGCCTTGCTCCAGCACGGACTCGAACAAAACCGGACCGCGATGCAGGCCATCGGCTACCGTCAGGTCGTGGAGCATTTGCGCGGTGAACATTCGCTCGCTGAGACCATCGAACTGGTGAAAATCAAAACCCGCCAGTATGCCAAGCGCCAGATGACGTGGTTTCGTCGGCAGCTTTCGGTGCAGTGGATGCAAGTGGATGCTGATGCCGATGCCGGGCTGCTTGCCGAGCGGTTGGCGCACACGCGGTAGGCAGTCTCCCGGAACCATGACCGGAGCGCGGACCGCCGAGTCCGCGTGAACCAACTCCGCCAAAAGTTCGCAACTTCCGTGCGCTGCTGAACACGCGGACTCGGCGGTCCGCGCTCCGCTCCTGCCGCACCTATTTCTTGCCGGGGCACAACGCTTCGCGACAGTCTCCGCCTGCGATGAAAAAGTTTCTGCTCCTCCTGTGCTGCGCCGTCCACGCGGCGCTGGCCGCCAATCCACCGACGGACAAATCATTCCTGCAAGAATTGGAGCAGAAGGCCCGCGTACAGTCGTACGTCCTGCCGCCGGCGGAGAAATTGTTGCCGCCGGACACGCTGGCCTTTCTCACCGTGCCGGACTGGACGAAGGCGCAGGCTGCGTTCACCAATTCCACCACCGGCCAGCTCTGGGCCGACCCCGCGATGAAGGCGTTCAAGGACGCCTTCTTCGACAGATTCAACGCCGAAAAAATCCAGCCGCTCGAAAAGGAACTCGGGTTTCAGTTCACCAATTTTCTCAACCTCGCGCGCGGACAGTTCACGCTCGGCGTGGTGCCGAACGGCTGGGACGGGCGCTCGGAACGCCAGCCCGGCGTGCTCTGGCTGCTGGACACGAAGGAAAATTCTCTCCAGCTCAAAACGAATCTCGCCGGCCTGCGCGAGCAGTGGATGAAGAGCGGGCGCAAGATGCGGACGGAAAAAATTCGCGACGTGGAATTCACCGTCGTCATCGTGGACGCGCAGGAGATCAACAGGTCATTGCCGCAGTTCACGCCCGGCCCGAAGACGCCGGGCGCACCCGACGAGCCGACGGCCACGCGCGCCGTCGAGTGGGTCATCGGCCAGTCTGGCTCCCTGCTCGTGGTGAGCGATGCGGCGAAGGACGTGGAGAAAGTGCTGGCGTTGCAAGCCCGCGTGGTCGCGCCCGCGCTGGCGGAGCAGGCGGCGTTTGCGGCCAGCGCAAGCTCATTGCGCGGCGCGAATTCGTTCGCGTGGGTGAACGTGAAGCCGATCATGACCACGCTCGCGCGCAAACCGGCGGAGCGTCCGGGTGAGCCGCCGCCACTCGGCGCGCTGCCTTCGATGGACAAATTTCTTGGCGCGCTCGGCCTGAGCGGCGTGCAGTCGATCACGTTCAGTTGGCAGCAGGCGGTGGACGGTTCGACCGCGCACATCGCGGTGCGCGTGCCGGAGAGCGGGCGCAAGGGACTGTTCAACATCCTCGCCGTCGAGTCGAAGGACGCCGCGCCGCCGCCGTTCATTCCCGCCGACGCGGTGAAGTTCACGCGCTGGCGCATCGACTTGCAGAAGGCTTGGACGACCATCGAGGCGATGCTGCTCGAGGTCTCGCCGCAGTACGCCGGGTTTTCGAAGCTCATCCTCGACACGGCGGGCAAGGACAAGGATCCCAAGTTTGATTTCCGCCAGCAGTTGCTCGCGAACCTGGGCGACGACGTGATCACGTTCGAGCCAGCGCCGCGCGGCACCAACACCACTACCACCACGCTCACGCTCGTCGGCTCGAAGAACGCGGCGCAGATGGCCGCGTCGTTGCGCGCGGTCACGAGCATTTTCCCGCCGGAGATGATCCAGTACAGCGAGCGCGATTTTCTCGGGCGGAAAATTTACTCCGTCGTCATCCCGTCGATGGGCGTGGGCAGCCAGCCTCGTCCGCTGACCTACGCGGCGAGCGGCGGCTACGTGGTGCTTTCGTCGGAGCCGGCGGCGCTGGAGGAGTTTTTGCGCGGCGGCGAAACGAACGCCCGTCCCCTGCGCGCGTTTCCCGGACTGGCCGAGGCCGGCGGCAAAGCCGGCGGCACCGGCCACGGCTATTTCTCGTTCAAGAATCAGGCCGAGACGGCGCGCGCGGCGTTTGCTGCGGCGAAGAATGATCCGGGCGCGATCACGGAAGTGCTGGGCGCCGGCCAGCTCACGACGATTCTCGGAATGCTCGGTGGCACCGGCCAGTCCACGGCGGAGTTGATCGATGTCACGAAGCTGCCGGCCTTTGAAAAGGTGGCGAAGTATTTTCACTTTGATGTGAGCGCGATTGGCGTGACGCCGGAGGTGATCACGTTCAAGACCTTCACGCCGACATCTCCCGCGCTGCGAAAGTGATCGTGCCCCATGTGCCCCCGGCGTCCCGCCGGGCCGGAACTGATTGACGACGAGGGCTGCTCGACAAGGGTGTGAGGATTAAGCCGGAACCATGCAGTTGAAAAGACCGGGGAGCACAGCCGCCCCGGCTGTAGTTCAGCGCGCCCCCGCGCTGAACCCGACGCGCGGTGCCGCACCAAACGGTGAGTGTTTTCCGGTGCCCTCCGTGGGCCGCGAGGCGCGGCCCACGGCGCCCGGGGCGGGCGCGGTCCCGCGATCAATTGCATGGTTCCGGTTAAGACGTTCCAAACCCTGACCCGGCGAGACGCCGGGGGCACACCTTTCGGCTCGACGCTCGCCGCCGCGTCGATACGTTCGCGCCATGTTTCGCCCGGTTGTTTTTGTGAGTTTGCTTTGCGCCGTCGTGCTCTCGCTACGCGCGGCAGATGAGTCGAAGTCCGTGCTGATTTCCAAAGGCAAACTGCTTTACCTCCAGCACTGCGTCATCTGCCATCAGGGCGCGGGTCAGGGCACGCCGGGTACATTTCCGCCGCTCGCGAAGTCGGATTACCTGATGGCGAAACCGGAGAATGCCATTCGTCCGGTGGTCGAGGGGTTGTCCGGTCGCATCACGGTCAACGGTTCGAACTACAACAACACGATGCCGCCGATCCTGCTCACCGACGATCAGGTCGCGGCGGTGCTGACCTTCGTGCGCAGCACTTGGAACGCGGCGGAAGATGTCATCACGCCGGCGCAAGTCGCCACGGTGCGCGCGAAGTCGCGGTTCAAAACTTACGAAGCATTGAAGGCCGCCGCCGATTACGCGCCGCTGCCCAAGCCGCCGGAAGGATTCACCATTCGCGAAGTCACGCGCTTCACCGAAAATCCCGTGAAGCTCGCGACCAAGCCCGGCGCGCGTGAACTCTACGTGGTCAGCGGGCCGGGCAACATCTGGCGCGTCGAAAGCGGCGGGCGCACGACGCAGATATTGCGCGGCGAAGAGTATCTGGAACCGAAACGCGGCGGCGCGGACGTGCAGGGCTTCGCGTTCGATAAAACCGGACGCCTCTTCGTCAGCTCGAATCGGCGGCTGGAAAAAACGCAACCGTTCGTGACGAATGAAGTCACCATCTACCGCAGTGCGAGCGCGGCGAAACCCTTCGTGATGGAGCCGTATCTGCGCGTTTATTACCCTTGGGGCATCGGCGGCTTCAATCATGGCGCGAACCACGTCGCGCAAGGGCCGGATGGATTCATCTACGTATCGAGCGGCGCGCGCACCGATGGCAACGAGCCGGGCAGCAACCCGCGTTACTTCAGCGGCGGCGAGGTGGATTTGACGGCGTGCGTGTGGCGTTTCCCGGCGGACGGCGCGACGGCCCCGGAGATTTTCGCCAGCGGCCTGCGCAACGCCTTCGGCTTCTGCTGGAATGATCGCGGCGAAATGTTTGCCACCGACAACGGGCCGGACGCGGACATGCCGGAGGAGTTGAACATGCTGGAGCGCGGGGGGCGCTACGGGTTCCCTTTCCAGTTCGGTGCTGCGACGAACAAGCCCTACGCCTACACGCCGGAGGCAGCACCGGGCCAGACGTTCACCCGCCCGGTCGTGAATCTCGGCCCGGCGGGCCGCCCGGATGGCCAGGCCATTTCCACGTTTCATCCGCACTCGTCGCCGGCGGGACTCATTTATTGCGACGACACTTTTCCCGCGGGCCTGCGCGGCAGCTTTCTCGTCACGCGCTACGGCAACCTGCTCAAGCGCGATCCGGACGTGGGCTTCGACCTCCTGCAAATGCGCGTGACGAAAACCGCCACCGGCTACGAGGCGCAGACGACGACGTGGCTCGCGCCACTGGCCCGGCCCATTGACGTGGCGATGCAACGCGGCGCGATCTACGTCCTCGAATACAGCCGTCCGATTAACCACAAAGGCGACGTGCCGATGCTGCCGGGGCGGCTGCTGGAACTGCGGGCGAAATGAGCGCGGTGGCGCAGTCCGGTGGCGAGGACTGACGCGGTAGCGGGATTTCAGCCTATCAACTGGTTGGACTGAGCCGCTCGCGCGGCGGCCTGGCGGCTATGCGATGATCCGAGCGGATTCAGACGCGCTCGTTCGGCCGAATCGATCGGCTGGACGACAGACGTGGGGTTGCTGAAGACCGAATGCATGGCCGTGAAACTATCTGCGAGCTTGGGCGAAAACAACGATGGTCAGAGCGCGGGTGGATGTGGTAAAAGCAATTTGCATTTTTTACGAGGGGTTTAAGGGGATTTTTTTGTTCGGAGCGTCACGGGTTGCAAGGCTGAGGTTCTGGAAAATTCACCGGTCTCGTCCAACCAGCGGTAGCTTTGAGGCTCCGCGCGACGACGCTCTCGTCGTGCTCTACACCGTCGGCGCGCTCCGCTCAAAGCTACCCTTGGGGTTGGACTGAGCCGCTCGCGCGGCGGCCTGGCGGCTATGCGATGATCCGAGCGGATTCAGACGCGCTCGTTCGGCCGAATCGATCGGCTGGACGACAGACGTGGGGTTGCTGAAGACCGAATGCATGGCCGTGAAACTATCTGCGAGCTTGGGCGAAAACAACGATGGTCAGAGCGCGGGTGGATGTGGTAAAAGCAATTTGCATTTTTTACGAGGGGTTTAAGGGGATTTTTTTGTTCGGAGCGTCACGGGTTGCAAGGCTGAGGTTCTGGAAAATTCACCGGTCTCGTCCAACCAGCGGTAGCTTTGAGGCTCCGCGCGACGACGCTCTCGTCGTGCTCTACACCGTCGGCGCGCTCCGCTCAAAGCTACCCTTGGGGTTAGCCCACCAACGCGTCTAGTTTGTCAGGAGGCATTATTGCTTCAGTCGCCACCATAACACTCTAAGCGGAGACATTCGACGCAGCCGACTCAACTCACCCATCGCCAAAATAATCTCGCCAGCGTCAAGCTCCCAGACATCAGGCTCAAGAAACGTATCTGTGATCTTCCAGAAAAACACACGTCCCTCAAACTCCACATATCGGTTGATCGTAGCCTGAAAAGGTCCGGCATATTTGTGGTGCTCGACCCCTTCCGCTGTCAGGTCATACTCAAAATTGTGATGCTCCTTCAAATACTTCTTAAAAGAGGGCCAGAACACCTCATTCTCAATGAACGAGTAGGCATTCCTATCGGCAGCCGCCGGCTGACCTGCTATCGCGGCGTAAATCTCGCAGTCCTTTGAATTGTCAAAAATACGCTTCAATGCTCGTATGCCTAACGAAACAAGGTCAGCGATGACGCCCAAAGGAGATGTGAAATGAAACAGGAACGTGATGGCGTCATTCGCTGCACCTCTTGGTCAGGCCGATGGGAGATGCCCACGGGACGCTGGATGACTTTCGATGAGGAAACCTGGTGCATGGCTAATTTTCCTCTGGCTTCGGATACGATATGGGCCGGTCACAAAAATAATCCGCGCCCTGAAACGGGCCTTGTTTTATCTGCTCTGGAGCGAGTCGAACTTTTACGCCATGCGATCCGCCTGGCAGAACTACAAATGGCCCGCGTTCGTCTTGCTGTAGGTCGAACTTTCCGTAGTTGGTTCCCCGCGAACCTATGGATGTCACAAAGATGGTTGGCATACGCAAATCGGCCTAACCGTGAGTCGGCGGCGAGGGTTTCAGCCTATCTTGTTTCAAGCTGGCAACGTATTTCGCCCGGAAACGCAGCGTCGAGAATAATTTCTCGCCGTCTCGGACCACGATCCGCCACCGGGAAAGGCCGCGTGCCGATGCTGGTCGGGACGCCGCCGGAATTGCGGTTGACTTGAAAGCGAAGCGTAGCCCCTCCCCAGTCCCGCAGGGACGAGAGAAAATAGCCCAGCGATTTATCGCTGGGTGCAAATCAAGCGACAGATCAAAGTCCCGCAGGGACGAAAGAAACAAAGGATCAATCGGCATCTCGGGCGCGTAGATGACCCGCCAGATTGCGTTCAAGGAGAAGGTCGCGGTGATTCTCCGCAAGCACGGCATGGATACAATGAGGCAAGGTTGGAGTGAGTTCTTCCGTCCCTCCGGGACTCTCCGCAGGTTTGACCGGACGATCCCAGCGATGAATCGCTGGGCTATTTTCTTTCGCCCTCCGGGCTGGAGGGCTGACCGCAGCGGACAGTTTCCGGCGTGTCAATGTGGGCGGGTTTGGTGAAATTTCGGGCGGCGCTTTGGTCCCCAGTCCCGCCGGGACGAGAGAAAATAGCCCAGCGATTTATCGCTGGGATTCCGGCCCGGGAACGGCCCGAGTCCCGCCGGGACGAAAGAAACGAAGGATCAATTGGCATCTCAGTTGTGGATGACGTGGTGAAATACATCCAGAAGTCGCAAGATGGCGTTCAAGGAGAAGGTCGCGGTGATTCTCCGCAAGAACGGGATGAAATACGGGGCGGCGATGTGGGAGTGAGTTCTTCCGTCCCTGCGGGACTCTCCGCAGGTTTGGCCGGACGATCCCAGCGATGAATCGCCGGGCTATTTTCTTTCGCCCTCCGGGCTGGAGGGCTGACCGCAGCGGACAGTTTCCGGCGTGTCGATGTTGGCGGGAGTTGGTGAAATTTCGGGCGGCGCTTTGGTCCCCAGTCCCGCAGGGACGAGAGAGAATAGCCCGGCGGTTTATCGCTGGGTTCAAATCACGAGAAAGACCAAAGTCCCGCAGGGACGAAAGAAACAAAGGATCCATTATGCACTCATTCGTTAGCTGCCTGATGCATTGCGTGTTCGCCACCAGGGAACGCCGCCCGCTCATCAAACCGGAATTGCAGACGCGCCTCTGGCCTTACCTCGGCGGCATCGCTCGCGAGAACAAAATGAGGGCGCTGATGGTTGGCGGCGTGGAGGATCATGTTCATGTTCTCCTATCGCTGCCTTCGACCCTGTCCGTCGCGAAAGCGGTGCAACTGATCAAAGGCAATTCATCGAAATGGATTCACGAGACGTTCCCGGAGCATCATTCGTTCGAGTGGCAGGAGGGTTACGGGGCGTTCAGCATCGGCATCTCGGGCGTGGACGACACGGTGAAATACATCCAGAACCAGGCGCAGCATCACCAGAAGATGGGGTTCAAGGAAGAGGTCGCGGTGTTCCTCAAGAAGCATGGGATGGAGTACGACGAAGCCATGTTGGAATAAGTTCTTTCGTCCCTGCGGGACTCACGGCCTTCCGGGCGGGCGATCCCAGCGATGAATCGCTGGGCTATTATCTTTCGCCCTCCGGGCTGGAAATCAAACCACTCACCATAAGCTTCGGTGACTGCGATGAAACTTCACTCCGCTTGTTGCGTCTCAGACCAGACCGAGAGTGACTTTTCTTTCCAGAGGCTCACACTCGCACCCGAACACCATGAAATTTGCTTCAGTCGCACGGATGCTGGCCTGGCTGGCGGCTTTTGTCTTTTTAGGCGCGAGCTGCTCGAAAGAGGGCGGCAAGAAATCAGCCGAAGCGCTCAAGGCCGCCAAGAAGGCCGTCACCAACGAATACCACGGCGTGAAAGTCGTGGATGATTATCAGTGGCTGGAGAATGCCGCCGACCCGTCCGTGAAAAAATGGAGCGCGGCGCAGAACGCCCACGCGCGCGGCCATCTCGACAAACTGGAGACGCGTCCGCTGGTGCAGGAGCAGCTCACGCGGCTGGTGGCGAAGACGTCGCCGAACTATTCCTCGCTCGCCTGGCGGGCTGGGAAATTGTTCCTGTTGAAATTCCAGCCGCCGGCCCAACAACCCGTGCTCGTCACGCTCGATTCACCGACCAACCTGCACTCGGAAAAAGTGGTGCTGGATCTGAACAAGCTGAACGCAAGCGGCGCGGTGAGCATCGACTGGTTCGTGCCTTCGCCGGACGGCAAACTGGTCGCCGTGTGCCTCTCGGAGAACGGCAGCGAGGACGGCACGCTGCATTTCTACAACGCGGAAACCGGCGCGGCTCTGCCGGACAAACTGCCGCGCGCGCAGTATCCGACGGGCGGCGGCAGCGCGGCTTGGAACACGGACGGCACGGGCATTTTCTACACGCGCTATCCGGCGAAGGGCGAGCGGCCCGAGGCGGATGCACATTTCTTCCAGCAGATCTATTTTCACAAGCTCGGCACAGCGGTGGAGCAGGACACTTACGAATACGGAAAAGATTTTCCGCGCATCGGAGCCATTGACCTCTCGGCGAGCATGGACGGGAAACACCTGCTTGCGCGTGTCGCGAACGGGGACGGCGGCGAATTCGCACACTACCTGCGCAACGCCCGCGGCGAGTGGAAACAGATCGCGCGCCACGAGGACCGCGTGAAGCAGATCGAGTTTGGACGCGACCCGCTCTACATCGAACTCGGGCGTGATGATTCGCTCTACCTACTCTCCACCAAAGGTGCCCCGAAGGGGCAAATCCTGCGCGTGAAACTGAGCCAGCCCGACTTGGCGTCGGCCAAAGTGGTCATCAAGGAAACCACCAACACGATTGCCGACTTCAAGCCGACCGCGAGCGGCATGGCGTTGGTGTATCTGCGCGGCGGGCCGGCGCAGTTCGTTTATCGCGACTTTCTGAATGACCAGTTGAACGGTCCGAGCGGCCGTTCGGATCGTCCGAGCTTCCGCACGCCCACCGCCGTGAGCCAGATGCTCGTGACGCGCGGTGACGAAATTCTGTTCCGCGCGGAGACGTACACCGCGCCATTCGCGTGGTGGAAGTTTGACGCGAACAAATCGCGCGACAACGCCGAAGCCACCGCCCTCAAGGGCACGTCGCCCGTGCCTTTCAGCGACATCGAGGCCGTGCGTGTGACCGTGAAATCGAAGGACGGCACGTCGGTCCCGATGACGCTGATCAAGCGCGAGGGCACGCGGCTCACGGGCGACAACCCCACGCTGCTCTACGGCTACGGCGGCTACGGCATCAGCCTCACGCCGCGTTTCGATGCCACGCGGCGCGTGTGGTTCGATCAGGGCGGCGTGCTGGCGATTGCGAACCTGCGCGGCGGCGGCGAGTTCGGCGAGAAGTGGCATTCATCCGGCAATCTCACAAACAAACAAAACGTGTTCGATGATTTCGCGGCGTGCGCGGCGTGGCTGGTGAAATCGAATTACACGAAGCCGGAGAAACTCGCGGTGCAAGGCGGCAGCAACGGCGGCCTGCTCATGGGCGCGATGCTCACGCAGCATCCGGACGCGATGAAGGCGGTGGTGGCGCAGGTCGGCATCTTCGACATGCTGCGCGTGGAGCTGGACCCGAACGGCGAGTTCAACACCACCGAGTTCGGCACGGTGAAGGACGCGGCGCACTTCAAGGCGCTCCACGCCTACTCGCCCTACCATCGCGTGCAGGACAGCAATCAGTATCCCGCCGTGCTGATGATGACCGGTGAACATGATGGGCGCGTGAACCCGGCGCATTCGCGCAAGATGACCGCGCGCCTGCAAGCGGCCACGGTGTCGAAGGAGCCGGTGCTGTTGCGCACCAGTTCCACGAGCGGTCACGGCATGGGCACGTCGTTGAACGAGCGCGTGGAGCAGCTCGCGGATGTGTACAGTTTTCTGATGGAACAGCTCGGTGTGGATTACACGCTCGTCGAGCGCGGACCGTTGAGCGGAGGCGTCACGCCGACGTCCGCAGTCGTGAAGGGCAAGGTTGCGCACGAGGGAATGTCTGTGCGGCTTGCGGTGAGCCGGAACGCGCTGCTCACGTCACCCACCTTTACGGCGGCGGTCACGTCGGACACGAATCACAACAACGTGGTCGCGTTCGATGCGACCGGCCTGAAGCCTGACACGCAGTATTACTACGCGCTGGAAATCAACGGGCGGCTCGACCGCAAGACGCGCGGCCTGTTCAAGACCTTCCCCGCACCCGGCCCGGCGTCGTTCACGTTTGCGTTCGCCTCGTGCGGGCGCACCGGCTCGACACGCGACGTGTTCGACCGCATCCGCGAACACCAGCCGCTGTTCTACATGAACATGGGCGACTTCCATTACCAGGACATCAACACCAACCGCCCGTCGCTCTTCCGCGCGGCCTATGATTCCGTGCTGGCCTCCCCGCAGCAGGCGGATCTCTACCGCTCCACGCCGCTGGTCTATATGTGGGACGACCACGATTACGGCGGGAACAATTCGAGCAAGAAATCCAAGTCGCATATCGCGGCGCGCAGCATTTACGACGAATACGTGCCGCACTATCCGTTTCACGATCCGGCCATGGACGGGCCGATCAATTATTCGTTCACCGTGGGCCGCGTGAAATTCATCATCACCGACCTGCGCTCCGAACGCGATGAGCCGAAGACCAAGGACGACGCCAAAAAATCCCTGATGGGCGCGGAGCAGAAGCAGTGGTTCAAGGACGAACTGCTGGCCTCGAACGGCAAATATCCGCTCATCCTCTGGATGACCTCCGTGCCGTTCATCGGTGAGCGCGGCCAGAGTCCCTACAGCACGGTCAAGACGAACGTGTACGGCTACATTCACCACACGCAGTCGAATTTGTTCAACGTGGGGACCAACCGTCCGGGGCGGAACCCGAACGGCGGCGGGGGCGACGAGGATCATTGGAGCGCGTTCACTTTCGAGCGGCGCGAGATCGCGGACTTCATCAAGTCGAACCACATCTCCGGCGTCGCCATCCTGCACGGCGACTCGCACATGATGGCGGCGGACGACGGGAGCAACGCGGATTACGCCACGGGCGGCGGCGCGCCGATCCCGGTGATGTGCGGCGGGCCGCTGGATCAAAATCCCTCGCTCAAGGGCGGCCCGTACAGCCAGGGCGTGTATCGCGTGCGCGACAAGGACGGCGAGAGCGGCTTTGGTCTGCTCACGGTCAAGGATCAGGGCCACGAGATCGCCGTGGCTTACAGCGGGCGCAACCACACGAACAAGGAAACCATTTCACTGAAGTTCACCGTGCCTGCGCGCGCGGCCGCTCGCCCTTGAAGGAGAATTGAATTATGAACACCCGCATGGTCATCGCTTTGTTCCTCGCGCTTCCGGTCGCGCTCCTAGCCGCCGACGCCCAGCCCCGTCCGCCGCTCGACGGCATCTGGCGCTGGGATTTCGTCATGCCGGATTCCGGCGTGGCCAAGCCGACCTTGCGCGTGAAGACGGAGGACGACGGCAAGCTCACGGGCCTCGCGCGCTTCCGCTCCGGCTCCTCGACGCCGGTCACCAATCTCAAACTCACCGGCGATCAAGTGAGCTTCGAAGTCGTGCGCGAACGAGATGGCGAGAAGACCGTCACGCACTACAGCGGCACGCTGCAAGGCGACAGGATCACCGGCAAAGTGGTTTCCAAATGGACGGGCGAGGAGCAGAGCTACGACTGGTTGGCCACCCGCTTCAGTGACATTGAAGGCGTCTGGAAGTGGCGCCTGGCCCCAGGCACGAACGCTCCCGGTGGTGGTCGCCGGGGCGGTGGTGGCGGCGGACGAGGCGGCGGCGTGGAGGTCACGCTCACGCTCAAACGCGAAGAAGGCGACAAGATTGCCGGGAAGGTAAGTCTGGGTGGCGGCGATCAGGAAATCAAACAGGGCGTCTGCAAGGACAACCACGTCACCTTTCAAACCGAGCGCCAGCGTTCCAACGGCGATCAGAGCACGAATTGGTTCTGGGGAAAACTTGAGCGCGACATCATCATCGGAAAACACACCACGGATTCCGGCGGGCAACGGCGCACCAACGACTGGCGCGCGGCGCGGCGGGACTGATGGGATTTTCGAGCGGATGTCCGTCCGGCTGGGGGCGCATTCCGACCAGGCGCTTCGCAACGGCCACGAAAGCCGTTGACGGGCAAAGCTCAGTTTGTAAATTACGCCCCCTTTGGAATCCAGAGTAGCTCAATGGTAGAGCACGCGGCTGTTAACCGTGGGGTTGAAGGTTCGAGTCCTTCCTCTGGAGCCATCTTCATTCTCGTTGAAACGAGGCTTCTCCACCGGAGGCGGGCAACACTGGCGAACCACTGTCCCACTCCTGGCATCAACGAAAACAGGGTTCATTTGATAATCGTGTAGGCTTTGGCCCGCTCTCTCCTCAGCCCGCAGACCACTTGCAGCAAGCACGACTATTTTTCGGTAGGTGAACACCCCATAGCACTTCTCGGAGGCTGCGCTCAGGCTGCTTAGCGTGAACACCTTCTGACTTCTCAGGTTTTTCAAGGAACCAATATGAGGAAATGGGATGAGAATTTGCTTCGGGACTTATCGGTCACGCCAACTGTGACTTCATCCCTTTTGAACTTCAGCGGGAGTTGCCGGGGCTTCACCAGGAGAGACGTATGAAGCATAAATCTTTTCGCATCCTCCTGATCGAAGACAATGCCGGCGACGCCCTTCTGGTGCGGGAGGCGCTGAAGCAGCGTCTCGCGCCCGCGTTCGTGCTCACGCACGTCACGCGCCTGGATGACGGCTTGCAGAAACTGCTGGAGGCGAACTTCGATCTGGCGGTGATTGATCTCGCCCTGACCGATTCCCACGGGCTCGAAACGTTTTTCACGGTTCGGGATCACGCCCCGGAGGTTCCCATTGTCATCCTCACGGGACTGGTGGGCGACGAACTGGCCTTGCGGGCTTTTCGGGAGGGCGCGGCGGATTGCCTGCCCAAAAGTTATTTGTTCAACGGCGAGTTGCCGCGCGCCCTGCATTACGCCATCGAACGGACGCGCATCGATCAGACACGCCACGAAACGGAGGCAAAACGCCGGCACGTCGATCGCCACACCCCCGATATGTTCGGCTCGGCGAATCAAGAGAATGCCGCCGGGGTGCCGACCGGGGTGGACATCACCCACCGCAGTGATCTCGCGGTGTTGCAAGCCTCCGAGGTCAGTTACCGCCGGCTGTTTGAAACGGCCCAGGACGGCATTCTGATTCTCGACGCCGAGAACGGGCGCATCAAAGACGTCAACCCGTTTTTAACCAAAATGTTGGGGTTCTCGCGCGACGAAATCATCGGCCAGACTGTCGGGGAGTTGAGTCCGTTCAAGGACGTCGTGGCCAACGAGGTCATGTTCGCCCAGCTTCAGGAGCAGGGTTATGTCCGCTACGCAAACCTGCCGCTGGAGGCGCATGATGGCCGCCAGATCGCGGTGGAGTTTGTCAGCAACCAGTATCAAGCCGGGAAGGAATCCGTCATCCAGTGCAACGTGCGTGACATCAGTCAGCGCAAACGGCTGGAGAATAAACTGCGGCAGAGCGCGCAAGAACTCGAAGGGCGCGTCGCGGCGCGCACTGCGGAGTTGCAGGAGGTCAACCGGGAGCTGGAGGCGTTCAGCTATTCCGTCTCCCACGATTTGCGCGCGCCGCTGCGCCACATCACGGGTTTCGTGGAACTGTTGCACAAGAGCGTCGCAACCAAGCTTTCGCAAAAAGAGCTTCATTATCTGACCACCATTACCGAGTCGGCGGAACGGATGGGGGAGTTGATTGACAACCTGCTGGCGTTTTCCCGCGTGGGCCGGACGGAGTTGCAGAAGGTGGATCTTGATTTGGAGCAGTTGGTCAAAGACACGGTGAGCGGCTTTGCCGCAGAGATGGTAGGGCGAAAAATCGCCTGGCAGATCGGCCCGCTGCCCACGGTCTGGGCCGACCCTTCTTTGCTGCGCCTGGCCCTGGTCAATCTCCTGTCCAACGCGCTGAAGTTCACCAGCACGCGCGCGGAAGCCAAAATTGAAATCGGCTGGCGTCCCGACAACACCGGCGAGCCGCAAATCTTCATCCGCGACAATGGCGTGGGCTTCGATCCGAAATACACCGACAAACTGTTCGGCGTGTTTCAACGCCTGCACAGCAGCGATGAGTTCGAAGGCACGGGCATTGGACTGGCCAACGTCCAGCGGATCATTGCCCGTCACGGCGGCAAGATCTCCGCGAAAGGCATCGTGGACGGCGGCGCGACGTTTTCTTTCTCCCTTCCAGCCAGGAGCATTCAATGATCCCCGGAATAAAAAACATTCTGCTGGTCGAGGACGATCCGCGCGATGTGGAACTGACGCTGAACGGACTCGCGGAATACAACTTGGCCAACAAGGTCGTGGTCGTCCGCAACGGCGAGGAGGCGCTGGATTATCTTTACCGTCGAGGGAGCTTCGAGGCGCGAACCGGCGGCAATCCCGTGGTCGTGTTGCTCGACATCAAGATGCCGAAGATCACCGGATTGGAAGTGTTGAGGGCCATCAAGGCCGACGAGCAATTGAAGATGATTCCGGTCGTGGTGCTCTCCTCTTCCCGCGAAACGCCGGACCTGACCGAGTGCTATCGGATCGGCGTCAACGCCTACGTGGTGAAGCCGGTGGATTTTACGGACTTCATGCAGGCGATCAAACAGCTCGGCCTCTTTTGGGCGGCGGTCAACGAGCCCCCGCCGGATGTCTTGCAAAAAGAAACTGCGGCCAAAGCCAACGATGAAGTGTTCAGCGCGGGAAAGGAAGGAACGTGAAATCCAAACTCTGCATCCTGCATCTGGAGGACGATCCGAACGATGCTTCGCTGGTGGAAGCCATGCTCCAGACCCACGGCTTCACCTGCGGAACGACATGCGTCCAAACACAGGCGGATTTTGTGCACCGCCTCGAACGAGGCGACGTGGATCTGATTCTCTCGGACTTTTCGTTGCCACAGTTCGATGGAATGGCCGCGTTGGAAATCGCGCACGCCAAGTGGCCGGACATCCCTTTCATCCTGGTGTCGGGGACGGTGGGTGAAGAACTAGCCATCAAGTCGCTCAAGAGCGGCGCGACGGATTACATCTTGAAGGAGCGCCTGGCCCGGCTCGGGCCTGCGGTCTGCCGCGCCCTGCAGGAAGTGGAAGATCGGGCCAAGCGCAAAAAGCTCGAGCACGCGTTCATGCAGTCGCAAAAAATGGAGGTGCTGGGTCAGCTCGCCGCCGGCGTGGCGCATGATTTCAACAACATCCTCGCCGTCATCATGGGCTACAGCGATATGATGGCCCAATCCATCGCGCCCGATAATCCGCTGCGCAAAGATGTCGAGCAGATCCGGCTCGCGGCGGAGCGGGCGGCTGCGTTGACGCGCCAACTTCTCGTCTTCAGCCGCAAAGAGGTCCTCCAACCCGTCGTGCTCGATCTCAACGAAGTGATCGAGGGCATCGACACAATGCTGCGGCAACTCATCGGCGAGAATATTTTACTGACCGTAACGCTGGGGAAAAAGTCCGGCCGCATCAAAGCCGACGCCGGCTATATCGGACAAGTGCTGATGAATCTGGTCGTCAACGCCCGCGATGCCATGCCCCACGGCGGCCAGCTCAACATTGCGACCAGCCACGCCCGGCTGGATGCAAACGACGCGCGCACGCGCACGAATGTGGCGGCCGGCGACTATGTGATGCTCAACGTCAGCGATACCGGCACCGGCATGACGGAGACCGTCAAAGCGCGCTTGTTCGAACCGATGTTCACGACCAAGCCGAAGGGCAAGGGCACGGGTTTGGGTCTTCCAACCTGCCAGACTATCGTTCAGGAATCTGGCGGCCACATCGTCGTCCAAAGTGAGTTGGGCCGGGGTACGACGTTCCAAGTATATTTTCCCTGCGTGGACCAGCCGATCGTCAGTCCCCCGCGCCACGGTCGCAGCGATCCAATGCCGCGGGGCACGGAGCGGTTGTTGGTCGTCGAGGATGAGCCAGCCTTGCGGCAACTGGCCCGCATGGTTTTGCAGTCCATGGGTTACGACGTGCTGTGTGCCTCCAGCGGCGAGGAGGGTTTGCGCGTGGCGGGCGCACAGAAGGGATCGCCGATTCGCCTGGTCATTACGGATGTCATCATGCCGCAGATGGACGGCAACGTGATGGCCGAGACTTTGAAATCCACCTACCCCGAAATGAAGATTCTGTTCACGTCCGGTTACAACGATGACGCCATCGCGCACCACGGCGTGCTCAACGCCGGGGTGGCCTTCCTACCCAAGCCGTACACGCCAGTGACGCTCTCGCAAAAAGTGCGCGAGATGCTGGATCAATAACGCTGCGAAAGCTTACACCGTCAGGGGAATGCTTTCGGGCCGGGCGCGCGCACTCTGCAAGTAATCCGGTGGGTCAAGGTGTGCCTGGACCAGGGCGAGCAGTTCTTCCATCCGAAAGGGTTTGGGCAAAAAGGCGTCTGGCATCGGATAGCTGCTGCGCGCGATTTGCAGTCCGCTCATCAGCACAAAAGGGATCTGCTTCGTGATCGGGTTGACCCGCAGGGTGGCCAGCAGAGCCAACCCGTTCATCTCGGGCAGACACGCGTCGCACAGGATGAGCGCCGGGGTGAGCATGCGCGCGAGTTGTAATCCTTCCAGGCCGTCGGCAGCGATCACCGGATGGTAATTCGCCCGCCGCAGGAAGTAAGCGGCCAGCTCGGCAATTTCTTCGTGGTCTTCGATGATTAGAATGATCGGGGCGTTGTTTTTCATAAAGTGTTTGGACGTTATGGTTGTGATCCGAGGACGCGATAAAAGCGCGCGGGATAATTGGGCGCATCGGCATCGGCCCATTCGTTTGGGCCGTCGGCCAATGCGGTGATGGTTTGAATGGTCTGCCAGGAGGTCAAGTTGGCGGACGCCTGAATCAGGTAAGGTTGGCCGGTCACGCCGAGGTAGGAGATCATCACGGGCCGGGCCGCGCCGGAAACCGTGAGCCGAATCGGGACGGGAAGCGCGTTCGTGCCGTTCATCGTGATCGTCACCAGCACCGGCGCGGAAATGGCCAGTCCATCCAGCACGCGATACCTGAAGCTGTCCGTGCCGGTAAAATCATTCGTGGGCGTGTAGGTGAAACTGCCGTCCGCGTAGAGCACCACCTCGCCGCGGCTGGGCCAACCGTATTGCACGACTGTGAGCACCTGGCCGTCCACGTCGGTGTCATTGGCCAGCACTCCGGCGGCGGCATTGAGTGATCGCGAAGAGAACAAAATTCCCCAGGCGTCTCGCCGGTAAAAATGGTTTGGAGCACATCTTGTAGAAACCAGCGACAGACCCTCTTCACTGTTTCATGGGGTGGATTCCTCAAAAGCGGCGGGGATTTTTCCTCACGAGCAGGACTCGGAAAATGGAGCAGAGGAGCAGGGGAACCGGCCGGAGCGGGAATTCGGATGGCTGGTGTGAGGTGATGCGCGCCAATCTTTGCGCGGGATGCGGGTTGCCAATGATCGGAGAATTTCGCTATCCTGCTTGCCACTTAGGGAGGTCTATGCCGCGTCCAACATCAATTCGTGTCTCCACGGCGCTGCCGCGCGCGGCGCAGAAGAAGGTCGCGCTCGCGCGACGGCCGCCGAGGAGCAAGACCGGGCCGATCGAGGGCCAGCCAGTTACGCCAGGCACCCCGAAACGAACGGACTCGCCGCCCTCCAAACTGAAGCTGCGAATCCTGATGCTGGAAGACGATGTTCTGGAACGGGAGTTGATTCGTTCCAGGTTGGAGAACGAAAATATCGAGTGCGAAATGATCTTCGCGACCGGGCGCCGAGACTTTGAGGCGGCACTTGGACAGGGAGGTTTTCATCTGATTCTTTCCGACTACGCACTGCCGCAGTTCGATGGTCTCTCGGCGCTGCGTCTGGTCCGGCAGAAGGAACCCGACCTGCCGTTCATCCTCATTTCCGGAACCCTCGGCGAGGAGCAGGCCGTGGAATGTCTCAAGCTCGGCGCGACGGATCACATTCTCAAGCAGGGCCTGGCACGGCTGGGGCCCGCCATCCGCCGCGCGTGGCAGGAAGGTGAAGCTCGCGCCCGGCAACGGCAGACCGATGAGGCGATGCGGGAACTTTCCCGCCGCTTGCTCCTACTCCAGGATGAGGAACGCCGGCGGATTGCGCGTGAATTGCACGACCACGTGGCGCAGAACGTTTTGGCGCTCTCGCTCAACCTGAATTTTGCGCAGCGCCTCGTGCCCAGCGAAAGCGAACTGGCCCGGATCGTCGTCGAGTGCGTGAACATGGCCGACGAGACTGCCACCGCGCTGCGGCGTATTTCCTATTTGTTGCACCCGCCGGTGCTGGACTCACTGGGCCTGCCCGTCGCGCTCCAGGACTTCGTGGCCGGTTTCAGCCGGCGCAGCGGAATCCAAATCGCGCTCAAGATTTCAAAAAAGTTTGGCCGCCTGCCCGTCGAAATGGAAACCGCCCTGTACCGTGTCGTGCAGGAATGTTTGACCAACATCCATCGTCACTCGGGCAGCGCTTCCGCCAGCATCAGGCTGCATCGGGGCAAAGAAACGATCCTCCTCCAAGTTCAGGATGCCGGAAGCGGCATTCCCTCGGAGACCTTGCGCCGGCCGCGCTCGCCCGGCAGCATCGGCGTCGGCATCGCTGGCATGCGCGAACGGTTGCAATTGCTCGAGGGACGGTTGGAAATTGAGAGCGGCCCGACCGGGACACGCGTTCGTGCGGTCGTGCCGTTTCGAGTGACCCCATGAAAACATTGCGCATCATGCTGGCCGATGATCATGAAATGCTGCGTCGCGGTTTGCGCACCATTCTGACCGAACAGCCGGGCTGGGAAATCTGCGGCGAAGCCGTGAATGGCCGTGAAGCGGTGGAACTCGCGATCCAACTTCGACCGGACGTGATCGTGATGGACATCGCGATGCCGGAACTCAACGGACTGGAGGCGACGCGCCAGATCCGGCGTGCATGGCCGAAGGCTGAGATCCTCGTCCTGACCTTCGATGAATCCGAGGCTCTCGTGCGCGAAGTGCTGGCGGCGGGCGCGCGCGGTTACGTGCTGAAGAACGACGTGAGCCGCGTGCTCGTGCATGCGGTGGAGAGTTTGAGCCAGCATCGCCCCTATTTCACTTCCAAGGTGGCGGAAGTCCTTTTGCAGGGCTTGGGCCAGAAGGTAAAAATCCCGGACGCACCTTCTCTCGACGACCCGCTCACCGCGCGGGAACGGGAAGTGGTGCAACTGGTGGCCGAAGGCAAGAGCACCAAGGAAGTGGCGCAGGTGTTGAACATCAGTGCGAAAACGGCGGAGAACCACCGCACCAACATCATGCGCAAGTTAAAGGTCAACTCCGCCACGGAGCTGGTGCGCTACGCCATTCGCAACAAGATCATCACACCTTAGCCGGAACCATGCCGTTGAAGCCTCACGCCAAGGCCGCGAAGGACGCGAAGAAGAAAGCGCACTTGGAAGGACTGGCCCGTGGGGGAAGAACACTTTTCCGTGCCAGGTGTACGGACCACCAGCAGGCCCATTCCTTTGCGCCCTTCGCGGCCTTGGCGTGAGGCAGGGTGGATTCCAACTGCATTACACTGCCAATTTCCGCCCCGGGCTCGCGCGCTGACGATGCAAAACGCTGCCGTCATTCTCCGTCAGTAACAGCCTCGGGGACCGCTTCCGTCCTGAGCGCGGTCGAGACCGCATGACGAAGTGCGGAAAGAAGTTCTGATGGGGTGAACGGTTTCCCCAAGAAGCCCGTCCAGCGAACATGCGAGAACATGTCGGGATCCGAGAAGCCCGTCAGGAGAACCACGGGAATCCGGGCCGTGGCCGGATCGGATTTTAACATCTCGATCAGTTGGGGGCCGCTCAAGTCCGGCATGTCCGCGTCACACAGTATGACATCAGGATTTATTTTGCGGGCGAGCGCCATACCCTCTTTCGCTTTCAGGGTCGAATTCAAAATGCAACCGGAACTCCGCAGACAGGTGGCCACCAGACGGGCGATGTGCGGATCATCGTCGATGATGAGGACAGAAAGAAAATGAGTTTTCACGTCAGACGATAGCGGCGGAAACGTGCTTCGACTGAAGGGAGCGGGCCTTTGGAAAAGGAGAGAAGGCGGACATCCTGTCGGACTTGTGCCTTACGCCATGCACATTAGGACCATCACACCGAGGAAGGTTGGCCTTTTGACGTCCCGCTTTCATCCTCTCGACTCTGACCCTCCCGACTGCCTCTAGGGTTTTAACCCTATTTAAGCGGGGGGCTGCCCTGCCGCTAGAAGGGCCACAATGAACAACGTGCCGTTCAATCTGAAGGTACTTGGCGGTCAGCATGGAGAAAGAACAGTCCTTTCCCATACTGGCCGCTACGGACGAGCCGTGATCGCGATGGCGCTGTCCGTGTGGCTGGCCACTGACATCCGTGCCGAGGATCCGCAACCTGAGAAAAACAGGCGCAGTTTTGCCGACCTTAGCATCGAGGAATTGATGAACGAATCCGTGACCTCGGTTTCCAAAAAGGAAACGAAGCTCAAGGAATCTCCCGCCGCCGTTGCGGTCATCACGCAGGAGGACATTCGTCGGTCGGGGCTGACGAGCATTCCCGAACTGCTGCGCACGGTGCCAGGACTCAACGTCGCAAGAATCAACGGGAACCAGTGGGCCATCAGTTCGCGAGGATTCAATAACCAATACGCCAACAAGCTGCTCGTGCTGGTGGATGGCCGCGCGGTTTACACGCCCACGTTCGGCGGCGTTTTCTGGAATGCGCAAGACGTGGTGCTCGAAGACGTGGACCGCATCGAAGTGATTCGCGGCCCCGGTGCCACGCTCTGGGGCGCGAATGCGGTGAATGGCGTCATCAACATCACGACCAGGAGCGCAAAAGAAACACAGGGTGGCCTCGTCAGCACGTCGTTTGGAACGGAGGACCAGCCTTCGACCACGGTGCGATACGGTGGGCAACTCGCGACGAATCTGCACTACCGCGCCTACGTAAAGTATTTCAACCGCGACGGGCTCGTGGAATCGACTGGCAATCAAACGCCGGATGATTGGCGCGCGCTCCGCGGCGGACTGCGCCTGGATTGGGAACCGTCCACCGAGAACAAATTCACGCTGCAAGGCGACTACTACGGCAACGAGGCCGGAGCGAATATCCACGAGCCGAACCTGACGCCGCCCGCGTTCTACAAATCGATCAACACCGTCGCGCACAACCGCGGCGGCAATGTGCTGGGCCGCTGGACACGCACCTTCTCGGACACGGCGCAGCTTTCGGTGCAGAGTTATTACGATCACGTGCAACAGAGTGATGGTCTCACGACGGTGCGGCAGGACACCTACGATCTGGATTTGCAGCACCGCTTCGCGCTCGGCCCGCGCCAAGGCATCGTCTGGGGCGCGGGCTATCGCCTCACAGCCACGGAAGTCACGCCCAGCTTCTTTGTCAGCGCCGATCCGGCCAGCCGCCAATTGCCGCTCTACAACGTATTCGTCCAGGATGACCTCACGCTGGTGCCCGACCGCTTGCATTTCACGCTCGGCTCCAAGTTCGAGCACAACGATTATACCCACTGGGAAATTCAGCCCAGTGCGCGGCTGCTCTGGACACCGACCGAACACCAGACCGCCTGGGCCGCAGTCTCGCGCGCGGTTCGGACGCCGACGATGCTCGACACCAGCGCCCGGGTGAACTTGGCGGCGTTTCAACCGTCGCCCTTCGGGCCGGTGGTCCTGGCCTCGTTGTTCGGGAATCCCCATGTCGCGGCCGAGGAGATCACTTCCTATGAACTGGGTTACCGGATTGAAGCCACCAAGCACCTCTCCTTTGATCTGGCCGGCTTCTACAACGATTACGACGATCTGGTGGGGTTTGTGGCGGGCCCGCCGCGATTCGAAACCGACCCCGCTCCGGCGCATCTGCTGAGTCCTTTCAATGCCAAAAACAGCCAGACGGCCGAAACGTTCGGCGCGGAGCTGTCGGCGCGCTGGCAGGTGCTGGACCATTGGCGGTTGATGGGCAGCTATTCGTGGCTGCACATGCGCCTGCGACCGGATGAGTCGGCCGAGGGCGACAGTCCGCAGCATCAGTTCCAGATTCGCACTTACATCGATCTGCCGCACCAGGTCGAGTTGAGCGGCGCGCTCTATTTCGTGGATCACATCAGCTCGCTGAGCGGCCAGACGCGCCTGCCCATTTCCTCTTACGTCCGTCTCGATCTCGGCGTGACTTGGCGGCCCACCCCCTCCTTGGAACTGGGCGTCTGGGGCCAGAACCTGCTGGAGGATCAGCACGCGGAATTTAACAGCCTGCGGACTCCCCAGCGCACGGAAGTCCCGCGCGGAGTCATGGGCAAGATCACCTGGCGTTTCTAACCAATTTTTATGCGTCACAAACTTTCAAACACGATTCGCAAAACGGCCCTGGCCGTTCTGATGTCGGCTGCGTCCGCGTGTTGGGCGCAGCCTCTCGAATCACCTGATGGCTCGGCGGCTCTCAAGCCTGCCGACATGAGCCTAGAACAACTTCTCGATGCGCGGGTCGAGAGGGTTTATGGCGCGTCGAAGTACGAGCAGAAAGTCACGCAAGCGCCGTCGTCGGTTTCCATCGTCACGGCGGATGAAATCAAAAAGTTCGGCCATCGCACACTGGGGGACGTGCTGGGAAGCGTGCGCGGGCTATCCGTCGCGAACGACCGGAATTACTCCTATTTGGGGATGCGCGGTTTCCAGCGTCCGGGCGACTACAACACGCGAGTTCTGATGCTCGTCGATGGGCACCGGATGAACGACAACATTTATGATGCGGCCTACATCGGGCAGGACAGCGCCATCGATGTGGATTTGATCGAGCGGGTAGAAGTGATTCGCGGTCCCAGCTCCTCCATCTACGGAAGCAGCGCGTTCTTTGGAGTAATCAACATCGTGACCAAACGGGGCCAGGATGTGAACGGGATGGAAGCGTCGGGCGAGGTAACCAACGGGGATACTTACAAAAGCCGGTTCACTTTCGGCAAAAAATTCAAGAACGACGTCGAGTGGCTGGCGTCCGGATCGTACTACACCAGCGCAGGAGCAGAGCGGCTTTATTATCCGGAGTTTGACCAAAGGCGCAGCAGTGATCCGCGCGCGCGCAGTAACGGCGTCGTGAGAAACCGGGACGGGGAAGAGGCGGGCAATCTATTCACGAGCCTCCGTTACCACGATTTTACGGCGTCGGCATCTTTCAACGGCCGGGCCAAGGATGTTCCAACTGCTTCCTTCCAGACCCGTTTTAACGATCGGGAGGAGACCGCCGACTATCGGACCTACGTGGATCTGAAATACGACCACGCCATCGATGAGAACGTCCGGGTCCAGGGACGCGCCTTTTACGACAATTACAGTTACTCCGGCGCGTATCCGTACGACTACGCGGCGCCGGGCGATCCATTGCAACGCGTGGTTTTCAAGGACGGAGCCATTGGCGATTGGGCCGGCACGGAATGGCAATTGACCATGAAGATTTTCGACCGCCACACGATCGTGGCGGGCAGCGAGTACCGCGAGAACTTCAGGCTGCACCAGTTCGCTTACGAAGACGTCACGCCCCGCTCTTACTCTTTGAAGGACGATCAATCGACGCGCATCCTGGGCGTGTACGGCCAAACGGAAGTGGTTCTCTTGACCAATCTGGTCCTGAACGCGGGCGTCCGGTATGACTATTATTTCGAGAGCTTCGGCGGGACCTTGAACCCCCGGGCGGGATTGATCTACAACCCGTGGCCCACCACGACGTTCAAGGCGCTCTACGGCCAGGCCTTTCGCGCTCCCAACGCATTCGAGCAGTTTTATTATTCCGCGCAACGAACCCGTCCGCCGCTCGACCCGGAAACGATCCGCACCTACGAACTCGTTTACGACCAATACCTTTTTCGCAACTACCGGCTCGGCGTCTCGGGCTATTATTACGAGATCGAAGACCTCATCAACCAGAACGCCACCCCGGCTGGAGACCTGTTTTTCGACAATCTCGACAGCGTTCGCGCCGCGGGCGTCGAATTCGAAGCCGAGGCGAAATACGACTGCGGGTTGCTGATCCGGGGCAGCTACGCGCTGCAGCGCACGGAAGACGCGACCACCGGACAGGAACTGAGCAGTTCGGCGCGTCATCTCATCAAAGGCAATCTCATCGTGCCGCTCTACAAAGACAAAGTCTTCGCCGGGTTCGAGCTTCAATACCAAAGCAGCGCCAAGACGCTCGCTGGAAGGCGGGCGGATGATTTCGTCATCGGCAATCTGACGCTGTTCAGCCGAGAGATCGTGAAAGGCCTGGAGGTGTCGGCCAGCGTGTACAATTTGTTCGATACCCAGTACGGCTCGCCCGGTGCCGGCGACCACTTGCAGGACACCATTCAGCAGGACGGCCGCAGTTTCCGCCTCAAGATGACCTACAAATTTTAACGAGACCGATCATGAACATTTACACTCGAAATCAACGAGCGCCGGACCTGGTGTCCTCGCCGCTCTCCAGTGTTCTGAGGCGCTGGCTGATGGTTCTGATCGGTTTCGCGATGCTCTGCCTGAGCGTGACCAGTGGCCGCGGAGCCGAGGCCCTCAAGGAATACGAATTGAAGGCGGCCTTCGTGTACAACTTCAGCAAGTTCATCGAATGGCCTACGAACCGTCTCCACGGTGCCAGCACCCCTTTTGTCGTCGCCGTGGCGGGCACCAGTCCGTGCGCGGCGGAATTGGGGAAGATTGCGAAGGAACGCAAAGTCAATGGCCGGACCATCATCGTCAAAACGGTGCAAACACCTGCGGAGGCCAGAGACGCGCAGGTGCTGTTCGTAGCTGCGTCCGAGGATTCGCGTTTGAAGGAATGGCTGGCGGGCATCCACGGCGCGGGCGTCCTGAGCATCGGTGAATCCGAACGGTTTTCCAAAGAGGGTGGCATGATCAATTTCCTCCTGGAGGGAGAGAAAATTCGTTTCGACCTCAACATCGATCAGGCCGAGGACACGGGGCTGAAGATCAGCGCCCAACTGCAAAAGCTGGCCCGCACCATCCGGAGGAACCGCAAGTGATGACCCTGCGCTTCCTTCGCAACATTCCCATCCGGCGCAAGATCACCGTCATCACCATGCTCACGAGCGGCGTGGCGCTGCTGGTGGCCTGTATTGCTTTCGTGGCTTACGAACAAATCACCTTCCGCCGCACCATGGCGACGGAGCTTTCCGTGCTGACCGATCTGTTTGACGACAACGTCGCCTCGGGCCTCACCTTCAACGATCCCAAGTCGATCACCACGACGTTAAAGTCGCTCAACGCGCACCAGCACATCCTCGCCGCGGCCGTGTACGACAAGACGGGGCAGAGCGTGGCCACATACCAGCGCGCCGACCTGAAAGCGCCGTTTCCCGTGCCGGCCGCGCAAGAGACGGGCACGCATTTCGAGGTGGACCGGTTGGACGCGTTCCGGCGCATCGTGCTGGACGGAGAGAACATTGGCACCATCTACATCGCTTCCGATTTGCACGAACTCACCGCCCGGTTTTGGCGTTACGGAGTCATCGTCAGCCTCGTGCTGCTCCTGTCCTCGCTCGTGGCGCTCGCGCTTTCGGCGAAACTTCAGCACGTCATCTCCGGCCCCATCTCGCATCTGGCCGGAGTCGCGGGCACGGTGGCGAAGGACAAGAATTATTCCATCCGCGCGACCAAGCACGGCGAGGACGAGTTGGGTCGGCTCATCGACGGTTTCAACGAAATGCTGAATCAGATTCAGGCGCGCGACGGCGCTTTGCAGGAAGCCCACGGCACTCTGGAGAAACGCGTCGAAGAGCGGACCCGGGAACTGGCCACCTCCCTGTCGCTGCTGAACGCCACGCTGGATTCGATGGCGGACAGCATCCTGGCGGTGGATCTCACGGGCAAGGTGATCTGTTACAACAAAAAATTCGCCGCCCTGTGGGGCATGCCGGACGAGTTATTGATGCGCGGAGACCATTTGGAACTGGTGGCTCATGGCGCGCTCCAGACGAAAGATCCCGATCAGTATTTGCAACGGATTCAAGAGCTTCACGCGCAGGCGGAAACCGAGGCGTTCGATGTGCTCGAACTGAAGGACGGGCGCACCATCGAACGCTACGCGCAGCCGCAGCGCATCGGGAATGAATGCGTCGGGCGCGTGCTCAATTTCCGGGACATCACCGCACGCAAACGGGTCGAGACGGAGTTGGCGCATCAACGGCATTTGTTGCAGTCGTTGATGGATCATTCGCCCGACCACATTTATTTCAAAGACTTGGATTCACGCTTTCTCAGTTGCAGCCAATTCCTGGCCGTCAGCTTGGGGCTGAAGAGCCAGGTGGAGGCGCTGGGAAAAAGGGACTTTGATTTTTTTGAGGAGAAAGACGCCCGCCTGTCCTTCGAGGACGAACAGGAAATCATCCGCACGGGCCGTCCGTTGCTCAACAAGATCGAGAAAGAGTTTTGGGTCGCCAGCGGAAAAACCGCCTGGAGTCTCACCACCAAGATGCCGCTGCGGAATCCCGCCGGCGAAATTGTCGGCACGTTCGGCATTTCCAAAGACATCACGGAGCAGAAGAACAAAGAAGAGGAATTGCGCCGCACCCAGGTGTTTCTCAATTCCGTCGTGGAGAATCTCCCCATCGGCGTGTTCATCAAGGAGGCCAAGGAACTGCGCTTCGTCCTCTGGAGCAAAGGCAATGAGGAACTGATTGGCATCCCCCGCGACGAAATTCTGGGCAAGAATGATGGCGATTTTTTCACCGGAGAACAGGCCGCTGCTTTCGTGGCCAACGATCGGGAGACGCTCGCCCAAGGCCATGTGGTGAACGTCACGGAGGAATCCGTTCAAACCCGGCATCAGGGCGAACGGACTCTGCTCACCCGCAAGGTTCCCATCCTGGATGAAGACGGACAACCTGCTTACCTCCTCGGTATTTCGGAGGACATCACCGAACGCAAGCGGACCGAAGCGGCGTTGCGCGAAACGGATGAAAAATTCCGTCAACTGGCGGACAACATCACGGATGTGTTCTGGATGCGCTCGCCGGACATGCAGCAGATCCATTACATCAGTCCGGCCTTCGAACGCATTTGGGGAGTCCCCACGGCCAGCCTCTACGCCAATCCGCAGCAGTGGGTCGATGCCATCTTGCCCGAGGACCGGGAGCGCGTGCGGGCCGCCTTTGCCGAACTCACGAAAGACGTGCCCAGCGTGGACCTCGAGTATCGCATCACGCGGCCGGACGGATCCGTCCGTTGGATTCAGGTCCGCGGTTTCCAGGTCCGGGACGGGGCCGGGCAACTCGTGCGCCTGACAGGCATCGTCACCGACATCACCGAACGCAAACGGGCCGAGGAGTCATTGCGCCAGAAGGAGGCCTTCGGCAAGGCGGTCTTGAATTCGCTCAACGCCAACATCGCGGTGCTCGACGCCTCGGCCACGATCATCGCGGTGAACCAGACGTGGGAGGAATTCGCGCAGAAGAACGGTGCCCAGTTGAGTCACACCGGCGTGGGGACAAATTATCTCGAGGTGCTGCGCGGGGCCAACGGCGAATGGGCCACTGAGGCGCCGCGCGCCCTGGCCGGCATCCGGGCCGTGCTGGACGGGACGCTGAAGTTTTTCACGCTCGAATATCCCTGCCATTCACCGCAGGAAAAGCGCTGGTTCCAACTTTTCGTCACTCCGCTCTCCGCCGCGCGCGATGGCGCAGTCGTCGCCCACGTCAACGTGACCGAACGCAAGCGGGCTGAGAACGCGGTGCGGAGCAGCGAGGAAAGGTTCCGCTCCCTCATCGAGAACGCCTCGGACATCATCACCCTGCTCGGCACCGATGGCACACTCCTCTACGAAAGCCCGTCCATGCAAAAGGTGTTGGGGTACACACCAGAGGATGTCGTGGGCCAGAATTGTTTGCAGTTCATTCACGCCGAAGACACGCACCTGGTTCAGGGGCTGATGATGAAACTAGGGCCGATTCCTGGCTCCACGGCGACGGCGGAATATCGCTTTCGGCATCAGGACGGAACGTGGCGGGTGCTGGAGTCGCTCGGGCGAAACCTCCTGCACGATCCGAACGTGGCCGCCATCGTGGTCAATTCGCGGGACGTGACCGAACGCAAGCGCGCTGAAGTCGAGTTGGAAAAAACACACCGGCAACTAGTGGACACTTCGCGCCAGGCCGGCATGGCGGAAGTCGCCACGGGCGTGCTGCACAATGTGGGCAACGTGCTCAACAGCGTGAACGTGTCCGCGACGCTGCTGTCGGAGCAGGCGAAGAAGTCCAAGATTTCCGACCTCGCGGAGGTGGTGGCGCTCATGGAGGAACACTCGGCAGACCTGGCCGTCTTCATCACTCAGGATCCGAGAGGAAGGCAATTGCTTGGTTTCCTGGCGCAACTCTCCAGTCACCTGGCCGTCGAGCAAACGACTTTTCTCAAGGAGACCGAGCAACTCCGCAAGAACGTCGAACACATCAAGGACATCGTCGCGATGCAGCAAAGCTACGCCAAGGTTTCGGGTGTGACGGAAACCCTGAACATCTCCGATCTGGTGGAAGACGCTTTGCGGATGAACGCTGCCGCCTTGACTCGACATGAAGTCGAAGTGGTTCGGGAGTTCGCCGAGATTGCGCCCATCACCCTCGACAAACACAAGGTGCTGCAGGTGTTGGTGAATCTAATCCGCAACGCCAAGTACGCGTGCGACGAATCCGGCCGCGTGGACAAACGTATGACGGTGCGCGTGGCGAACGGCGGCGGACAGGTCCGGATCGCCATCATCGACAATGGGGTGGGGATCCCGCCGGAGAACCTGACCCGCATTTTCAACCACGGCTTCACCACGCGCAAAGAAGGCCACGGTTTCGGCCTGCATAGTGGCGCGCTGGCCGCCAAGGAAATGGGCGGCTCGCTGCAAGTGCAGAGTGCAGGCCTCGGCCAGGGCGCGACCTTCACCCTGGAGTTGCCCTGTGAAATCCGTCGCGTCTGAGGGTTTGACCCTATGGAGAGTGGCCCATGGGCTGACGCTATTGAGAACGAAGATGGCTTGCGACAATTTACAAGACGGTGGTGTTCAGGGCGTGTTTCACACCGGTACCTCAAGGGACTCATCCGCCCATCAGTTATGACAGACCATTTACTAAAAGCGCCGGGTCTGGGTGATCTGAGGCTGCGCGAACAAAGACCCGGCGCAAACCCCGTGAACGGCGCGTTCGAGGTCATCAACGAACAGGAGCGCAAAGAAGTCCTCCTGAAAACTGTCGCCTTGCAGAACGCCATTTTCAACCGTGCCAACTTCTCCAGTATCGCCACTGACGAGCGAGGCATAATTCAAGTCTACAGTGTCGGCGCCGAGCGCAAGCTGGGCTACCAAGCCGCGGAAGTCGTCAACAAGAACACTCCTGTCGATATTTCCGATTCCGGCAGTGGTGTCCCTCACGGCGCTGGGCGATGTCCAGAATGCCATCATCGGCCATTTAGTGATCGGCACCGATAATACTGCCATCGTGTCCTCAACCTCACATAACAGCCCAAGGCCGCGAACCTTGACCACGTTTACGCGGCTCGTCGTGTTGGTAGCCGTCTATTTCGTGGGCGGGCTGCTCGGCAAGGAGGCGTCGTTCCTGTCGGGCAACGTAGCGCTGGTGTGGCCGCCCGCTGGCATCGCCCTCGCGGCGATCCTCCTGTTTGGCTACCGGTTCTGGCCGGGCGTGGCGCTGGGCGCCGTTCTCTTCTCGTTCATCAACGGAATGCCGTTCGGATTCTTCACGTTCGGAACGGCCATCGGCAACACCATCGGGGCGGTGGCGTGCGCGTTTCTTCTGAAGCGGTGCATCGGTTTTGACCCCGCGATGGAACGGACGCGCGATGTGACCGGTTATATCGGGTTGGCCTGTTTTCTTGGAACGACGATCAATGCCGCCTTCAACGTGGTGAGCCTGATCTACAGCGGGACCGCGGTCTGGGAGGATTTGTTTTCCACGACCTTGGTCTGGTGGGTTCCCAACGCGCTGGCTGGCCTGGTGGTCGCGCCGTTCATCCTGACGTGGGCACGGCCCACGACGACGCGCTTCAACGCGCGGTTGCTGATCGAGGCGGCGGTGTGCGGCATCGGACTCATCGGCGGGACGCTCATCTCGTTCAACTCGTGGTTCGTTTACGGCATTCAAAGCTATCCGCTGGCGTATCTCCCGTTTCCCTTCCTGGTCTGGGGCGCGTTGCGCTTCGGCCAGCGCGGGGCCACGACCGGGACGCTCCTGGTTTCATCGCTGGCCATTTACTCGTTGCTCCGCAACACCGGGCCTTTCGTGGCCAACACGGAAAAAGAGGGACTGATGCTCATCGGCAGCTACATCGGCATCCTCGCCGTGACGAATCTTCTGCTGGCGGCCGCGGCCGCGGAGCGCAGGCAGGCCGAGCAGGCGACGTCGGAAAGCGAGCGGCGCTTTCGTGCGGTCGTGGATGATCAGACTGATTTGATTTGCCGATTCAAGCCGGACGGCACGCTCACGTTCGTGAACGAAGCGTTTTGCCGCTTCCACGGCCAGAGCAGTCGCGAACTGATCGGGACGCCGTTCTTCCAGACCTTCTCCGCCAAGGACGCGGCCGTGCCGCTCAGTTACTTCAACGCCTTGCCCGCCGATGAACCAGTGGTGGCGTTCGATCATTCGTTGCGCGGACGCGGCGAACAACTGTTGTGGCAGCAGTACCGCATCCGGCGCCTGTTCCAGGAGAATGGCGAGACGCTGGAGTTCCAGGCGGTGATCCAGGACATCACGCACCGCAAACGCTCGGATGAAGCGCTGCGCTCGAGCGAGCAGAAGCATCGCTCCCTCGTGGACCACATCCCGGACGTCGTCTGGACCGCGAACGCGGAACGGGACCTCAGCTACATCAGCGCCAATGCCCAGCGAACGTTCGGGCACAGTGCCGAGGAACTGCTGGCGCGCGGGCGCGAACTGTGGTTGGACCGCATTCATCCCGAGGACGCGCCGCGAGTCAGCCAGGCTTACGCGAAACTCTTCAGCGAGGGTGATCCGTTTGACGTGGAGTATCGCCTGCGGCGGGCCAGCGGAGAATGGATTTGGTTGCAGGATCGGGCGCTGACCACACGCCTGCACGAAGGTGCGTTATGTGCGGACGGCATTTCCCTCGATGTGACCCGCCGCCGGCAGGCGGAAGCCGCGCTGCAACAGACCAAGGACGCCGCCGAAGCCGCCAATCTGGCCAAGAGCCAGTTCCTCGCGAACATGAGCCATGAACTGCGCACGCCGCTCAACGCCATCATCGGCTTCTCGGAAATTCTCGTGGACAAGACGTTCGGCGAGCTGAACGCGCGGCAGCAAAAGTACTGCAACAACATTCTCAACAGCGGTCGCCACCTGCTCCAACTCATCAACGACATCCTTGATCTCGCCAAGGTAGAAGCCGGTCGAATGGATCTCACACGCGGCATGTTCAACGTCGCCCTCTCGCTTCAGAACGTGCAGAGCATCGTCAAGGCGCTGGCCCACAAGAAACAAATCAGCCTTGAGTTCGAGACTGCTCCCGGCCTGCCAGTGGTTTTCGCCGACGAGGCCAAGTTCAAGCAGGTGATGTACAACCTCCTGAGCAACGCCATCAAGTTCACGCATGATGGCGGGCGAGTCGTCGTTCGCACTTCGTTGCATGAGACGAACGACGCCCAGGATGGTCTCGCTTTACAGAATGCAGGTCCGGAAACTTTTCTGCGCGTGTCGGTGACGGACACTGGCGTGGGAATCAAACCCGGCGATCAGGAGCGCATCTTCGAGGAGTTCGAGCAGGTGGACTCATCTTACGGACGGCAGCAGCAAGGGACCGGATTGGGCCTGGCGCTCACCAAGCGCCTCATCGAGATGCACGGCGGCCGCATTTGGGTGGAGAGCGATGGCACGATGGGAAGCGGCAGCACGTTCAGCTTTCTGATTCCACTGCTTCAGCCGGAGAAGAGCGCCGCGCAAGCGACCGAAGATTCCGAGCCGATCCAGCAGGCGGTTCGCCCGCGGGTGCTGTTTGTCACCGCCAATGAAGCCGCGTGGGACCGCGTCGGAGAAGACCTCCGATCTGTCGGCTATGAGGTGGTGCTCGCCTGCGGCACGGAAGCCATGACGAAGGCGTTGAATGCCGGGCCTTCCTACGCTGTGGTGCTCGACCGGCAGATGTTCGCGGATGAGGAAGCCGAGCAGGAACTACACAATGTGCGCTACCGCATCCCGGCACGCATCCCGGTTGTTCTGTTCTCGCCGGACAGCAGCGGTCAGGCGACCTGGACATTGCTCGCAGGCGAGCACGCCACGGATGAACGCCCGGCCTCACGGCTTGTGGATGCCATTCGCGGAACGCAGTCAACCGGCAAGGAAGTCAAATCCGTGTTGATCGTGGACGATGAGCCAGCGGTGTTGGATTTGCTGACACGCACGGTGGTGCAGCGCGGAACCCAGGCACTGCGTGCGTCGCACGGGCGCGCCGCAGTGGCGTTGGCCCTGCGCCATCTGCCCGACGCCATCATCCTGGATTTGAGGATTCCCGAACTGAGCGGGATTGAAGTCGTCGCACAACTCCGGGCCAATCCGAAAACCCGGAGCATTCCGATTCTGGTCCACACCGGCGGTTATCTCGATGAGGAGGAACGCCACAGCCTCGCCGGCCACGTGCAGGCCATCACCTCCAAGACCGAACGGGGCGCAATCGTCGCGGAGTTGGATCGCTTGGAGGCATTGGAGTGCGGTCGCAGTTTCGCGGAGGCCGCGTTGTGAGAGGCCAACGCATTTTAATCATCGAGGACAATCTCCTGAACCTGGAGCTGACGACGGATTTGCTCGAAGCCAATGGCTTTTGCGTCAGCTCGGCGCAGACGGCTGAGGAAGGTCTTCGTCTCGCCCGCGAAGCGCAGCCGGACCTCGTGCTCATGGACATCCACCTGCCCTCGATGGATGGACTCTGTGCCACGCGCGCCCTCAAATCCGATCCGGCCACGCGTGATTTGATCGTCGTCGGCCTGACCGCTCACGCAATGCGAGGCGACGAGGAACTCGCGCTCAAGGCTGGCTGCGCGGGCTACCTGACGAAACCGATCAACACGCGAACTTTCGTCGCCACTATCAATGAGTTCATCTCGCGCCACTCCCAATCGGATGGCGACGGCGCAACCAAGAATTATGCAAACTGAAACAATTGAAATTCCAAACACCGCCGCGGCTCATGCGCCGCGGCTGTCGCGTGGCTCTGTGCTCGTGGTCGATGACGAGGAGCAAAACCGCACGCTGCTGCACGACTCGCTTGAGGCACACGGCTATGAAATCACGGAGGCCGCAAATGGATTGGAGGCCTTGGAGCGAGTGGCTGAGCGGCTGCCGGATGTCATCCTGCTCGACGTGATGATGCCGCAAATGGACGGATTCGAAGTGTGCCGCCGGTTGAAGCAACACCCGATCACGGCCCACGTTCCCATCCTCATGGTCACGGCGTTGTCCGAACGCAAGGAACGCCTCATGGGGATTGCCGCCGGCGCCAATGATTTCCTCAACAAGCCGGTCGATATGCAGGATGTGACGCTCCGCGTCCGCAACGCCATTCATGGCAAGCACCTGCACGATCAATTGCAGGCCGAGCAGAGAAAGTCCGAGAGCCTCCTGCTCAGCATTTTCCCGCACGCCATCGCTGAACGCATGAAGCAAGGCGAAACAACCATTGCCGAAAGCCATCCCGACGTGACCGTCATGCTCGCGGACCTCGTGGGCTTCACCACACTCTCAGCGCACATTCGTCCCGTTGAGGTGGTGCAATTCCTGAACGAGATTTTCTCCGCGTTCGATGCGCTGGCGGATCGGTATTGCCTGGAGAAAATCAAAACCATCGGCGACGCCTACATGGTGGCCGGCGGGTTGCCCACGGCGCGCGCGGACCACGCGCAGGCGATCGCTTCCTTGGCTCTCGATATGCAAAAGGCCGTGGAACACTTCAACGAAGACTACAGCACGTCGATTCGCCTTCGCGTGGGCATCTGCACCGGGCCAGTGGTGGCGGGCACGATTGGCCGGCGGAAGTTTGCCTACGATCTCTGGGGCGAGACCGTGAACATGGCCTGCCGGCTCGAAGCCACGGGACGCCCCGGCGCGATTCAAGTGTCGGAATCGACGCATGAAGTCCTGAAGGACAAGTTTCAATTCGAGAGCAAGCACCTCGTGGAAACGCGCAGCCCGGACGAGACCTTCGCCTACTGGCTCGGCCCCTGGCGCAAAACGGGCGGATAGACTTATGGCTCAGACGCGGCAGTCATGGAAGGCGGAGTCACCCTTTTGCTTGCTCAGTTTTTCAAGCGCTACAACCCGACATCGATGTGCTGGCCACCGGTTGTTTGTTTACAATGCACGGCTATGAAATTCTTGCCTTCAAGCAATGCTTGCGCGGCGTCGGCACTCACATAAAATTCCTAATACTCGCCAATGTGGTGTGCGATTTTCTTCGCGAGCACGCCCTTCATGTAAACTTCGGCGTCCGCGTCGTGATGCATTAGCTCGGCTGGTGCGTCATGCCCCAAGTTTAGGCAACACTCTCCGGCCCAGTCTGTAATAAACCAATGACAGGGTGATTAAATCAGCGTTTCCCTAGGTCAACTCGCGGAACACCTCGTCGCTGAACAGGCGCTCGCCATCAAGGAACTCGACCAACTGCAAAAGAACATCGAACACATCAAGCAAGTTGTGACCACACAGCAAAGTTGCGCGAAAGGGGTGGCCCGTCCGAGATGCTCCAGGTGGCTGACCTGGTGGGAGACGCCTTGCGCATGGATTCGGGCCGACCGGCCGACCACGACATTCAAGTGGTCAAGGAATTCGAGTCCGTGCCCGCCGTGAGTGTTGAGAAGCACAAGGTGCTGCAAATTTTGGTGAACCTCGTTCGCAACGCCAAGCAGGCCTGCCACGAAGGGGGCCGCCCGGAAATGCGACTGACCTTGCGCGTGACCAATGGGGATGATCGTGTCCGCATTGCCGTGAGTGACGATGGCGTGGGCATCTCGCCAGAGAACCTGGCCCGAATTTTTGCCCACGGCTTCACCACGCGCAAAGAAGGCCACGGTTTCGGCCTGCATAGTGGCGCGCTCGCGGCGAAGGAAATGGGCGGGTCGTTGCACGTATCCAGCCAAGGGGTGGGTTGCGGCGCTACTTTCACTCTCGAATTGCCGCTGGAAAATATATCGGAAGAACAACGCTTATGCACGGCTTGACCTCGCCAGCTTCCGAATCCGCGCGCATCTTGCAGGTTCCGCCACGCCTGTCCTGTGCTAAACAGGCCGGAGGAAAAGCGGCGCTAAAGCGACCGCACTCCAAACGCTGCCGCGCCACACGAAACGCCACGACCAGCGCGAAGCGTTTGGAGTGCGGTCGCTTTAGCGCCGCTTTCGACCGGCGGTACCTGCAACATGTGCCCTCCGAATCCTGGTCGTGGACGACCATCGAACGTTCCAGGCGATCGGGCTGCGTGATGACGCGCGGCGGCTTCCCGGCCAGGGCCGTTTTTGAGATCCGCGGAAATCGCTTCACCATTCGTCCCCTCCTGTCGATAGGCCAGTATGCACGATGGCAACCCCTATCTGTCATGGCGCTGCGCTCCGACCCTGCGGGTCGGTGCGCGGCCCGGGTTGACTTGGTTTCGTGCCCAGGCCGCGGCGCCACTTTCACCCTCGAACTTCCAACCCGCGCGCCTGGACAACTGATATGAAACTAATCCCGACGCTGATTTTCATCGTGGCTCCCGGAGGGACGTTTCGGTTGTCACCGGGTTCTTCTCCGGTCGCCGGCGAATACGGGGGCAAGCCGTTGTGAAGCTTTCCGCGAAGCATCTGTTCTGCGCCATCGTGGCGCTCGCCGCGCTCGTGCTCTTCTACGTCAAAACCAACCGCATCGTCTCCGCAGAGCATGAGCGATTTGACCGGAGCCTGCGCCGGCTCCATCAACTCGACGCGACGATGAACCAGGATGTGTTGAAGGCCCGCTTCCGTTTGCTCAATGACTACGATGGATTTCCCGACGCGATTAACGAATTGAAACGGACTGCCGGCTCGCTGGCCGCCATTCCGTCCTTCATCCCCGACGCGGGCCGCAAATCAATGGGCCAGAAGGTGGACGAGCTGTCACTACTCCTCGGGCAGAAGGAGCAACTGCTCGAGAGCTTCAAATCACAGAACGCCGTCCTCAACAATTCGTTGGACAATTTTCCCGAGGCGGCCAACGGCTTGATCAACCGGCTCCCCAGCAACGACGGAGGCCGGGAGCTGAAGTCGTATTTGTACGTGTTGACGCGGTACGTGCTGGCCTACAGCCTCAATTCGCGCGACAAGCGGTTGGCACCGATTCGCCGAACCCTGGAGAAAGTGGACGATTGGTCTTTGCAGCATCCCGGCCACCCGGAGGCAGCGGCGCTCGCCGGCCTGGTCGCCCACGCGAACTCCATCGTCAGCCTCCAGCCCAGGCTCAAGGCGCTCACCCAGGAGCTTTTGTCCGTTCCCATCGACGAACGCGCGGAGGAATTGCTCCGGCTTTACGAGGCGCACTTCGCCCAGGCGCTGCACACGGCCAACCTCTACCGGATCGCGCTGTACGTCTTCTGCGCGCTGCTCGTCCTGGGCATCGGCTTCACTCTCTACTCGCTCAACGCGGCCAATGTGAATCTCGAACGCTGCGGACGCAGCGTGCTCGATCACACCGTCGAACTGACGGAAAAGAATGCGCAGTTGCAGGCGGAGATCATCGAGCGCCAGCGCACACAAAAACAACTGGCGGAAAGCGAGCACCGCCAGCGCCTGATCCTCGAGTCGCAGCCGGAGTGCGTGAAGAAAGTCGCCGCCGACGGAACCCTTCTCTACATGAACCCGGCCGGTCTGAAGGTGATCGAAGCCGACCATCTCGATCAGGTCGCAGGCCGATCCGTCTATGGACTCGTGGCCCCGGAATACCGCGCAATGTTCCGCGCGCTGAACGAGGCGGTTTTCCAGGGCGAGTCCAGGATCGCCGAGTTCGAAATCATCGGGCTGAAAGGCACTCGCCGGTGGATGGAAACCCACGCCTGCCCCCTGCGCGACACGGAAGGCCGGTTCTCCGCCCAACTGGCGGTCACCCGCGACGTCTCGGAACGCAAGAGCAAAGAGGAAGAGCTGCGCCGCACGCAGGTGTTTCTCAATTCCGTGGTGGAGAACCTGCCCATCGGTGTGTTCATCAAGGAAGCCAAGGAACTGCGTTTCGTCCTGTGGAGCAAAGGCAATGAGGAACTGATTGGCCTCTCCCGCTCCGAAGTCATCGGCAAAAATGATCACGACTTTTTCTCCAAGGAAGAGGCTGATGCTTTTACGGCCAAAGATCGGGAAACCCTCGAACACGGCCATCTGGTCAACGTCGCTGAAGAAATCATTCAAACCCGGCATCATGGCCAGAGAACGCTCCTCACCCGGAAGGTTCCCATCCTGGATGAAAACGGACGGCCGGCTTATCTGCTGGGCATTTCGGAAGACATCACGAACCGCAAACTTGCGGAGGCCGAACTGGAGCAGACGCATCGGCAACTGCTGGACACCTCCCGCCAGGCCGGCATGGCCGAAGTGGCCACGGGCGTGCTGCACAATGTGGGCAACGTGCTCAACAGCGTGAACGTGTCCGCGACGCTGCTGTCGGAGCAGGCCAAGAAGTCCAAGGTTTCCGACCTCGCGGACGTGGTGGCGCTCATGGAGCAACACTCGGCAGACCTGGCCGTCTTCATCACTCAGGATCCGAGAGGAAGGCAATTGCCTGGTTTCCTCGCGCAACTCTCCAGTCACCTGGCCGTCGAGCAAACGACTTTTCTCAAGGAGACCGAACAACTCCGCAAGAACGTCGAACACGTCAAGGACATCGTCGCCATGCAGCAAAGCTACGCCAAGGTTTCGGGTGTGACGGAAACCCTGAACATCTCCGATCTGGTGGAAGACGCCTTGCGCATGAATGCCAGTGCGCTGACGAGACATGAAGTCGAGGTCGTTCGCGATTACGCAGAAATTCCTCCGGTCACCACCGACAAACACAAGGTGCTGCAGGTGTTAGTGAACCTGATCCGCAACGCCAAGTACGCGTGCGACGAATCCGGCCGCGTGGACAAACGTATGACGGTGCGCGTGGCGAATGGCGACGGACAGGTCCGGATCGCCATCATTGACAATGGCGTGGGGATCCCGCCGGAGAACCTGATCCGTATTTTCAATCACGGCTTCACCACGCGCAAAGAAGGCCACGGGTTTGGCCTGCACAGCGGCGCACTGGCGGCGAAAGAAATGGGCGGGTCACTCTCGGTGCAGAGTGACGGACCCGGCCAAGGAGCCGTGTTCACTCTCGAACTGCCCTGCCTGCAAACGGAACCCAACGATGAACTGCAATTATGTCAACTGAACTGACCCCCCCCAATCGACGAATCCTGGTGGTTGATGACAACCGGGCCATTCACGACGATTTTCGGAAAATTCTCTGCCCGCAGGTGGACGGCGCTCGGGCCCTAGCTGAAGCCAAAGCCCTCCTGTTTGGTGCGAAAACGGAAGCCGCCCCGCGCTCTTGCTTTCAAATCGACTCGGCCTATCAGGGCCAGGAAGGTTTGGCGCTGGTCCAGCAGTCGCTGAAGAAAAACGAGCCGTATGCGATGGCGTTTGTCGATGTCCGCATGCCGCCGGGCTGGGACGGAATTGAAACGATCGCGCGCATCTGGGAGGAGTATCCCGACCTGCAGGTGGTCGTGTGTACCGCCTACTCGGACTACTCGCTCGAAGAGATTTTGAAGCGGCTCGGCCAATCCGATCGATTGGTCATCCTGAAAAAGCCTTTCGATAATATCGAAGTGCTGCAACTGGCCTACGCCTTGACGGAAAAGTGGCAGTTGCTGCAAGAGGCCAAAGCCAAAACCGACGAGTTGGAACGGCGGGTCAGTGAACGCACGGACGAGTTGCGCATTGCCAATGAAAAGCTCGTGACGGAAATGCTGCATCGCGCGCAGGTCGAAGAAAGTTTGCGTCAGTCCCAAAAGATGGAAGCCGTGGGGCAGTTGGCCGGGGGCATCGCGCATGATTTCAACAACCTCCTGACGATCATCCGGGGCTACACCTGTTGTCTGCTGGAGGACGAGAATCTCAATCCCGACGCGCATGAGTCGCTGCAGCAGGTGGACGGTGCCGCGCAACGCGCGGCGAACCTCACGCGGCAACTGCTCACCTTCAGCCGCAAGCAGGTGATGCAGCCGGAGAATTTGGACTTGAACGAGGTGATCGAGCAGGTGGCGAAAATGCTCGACCGCGTGCTGGGCGAGGACATTGCTGTGGAAATCGTAGCCGCCCAGGGGTTGCCGGGCGTACACGCGGATCGGGCCATGATCGAACAAATCATTCTCAATCTTGCCGTCAATGCCCGCGACGCCATGCCCAAGGGGGGGCGGCTGTTGATCCACACGGCCGCCTTGGAGCTCACCGAAGAAGAGATCCGGGGCCACGCCAAAGCGCGCGCCGGCCGTTTTGCGTGCTTGAGCGTCACGGACAGCGGCTGTGGGATGGCGAGCGAAATCCTGCCGCATCTTTTCGAGCCGTTCTTCACGACCAAAGAAGTGGGCAAGGGAACGGGCCTCGGCCTGGCGACCGTGTACGGGATCGTGCAGCAGCATAAAGGCTGGATTGAGGTGGAGAGCGAGCCCGGCCACGGGGCCACCTTCAGAATCTTTCTGCCCGCCCACCTGCATCCGGCGAAGGCACCGGCTCCGACTGCTCTGGCCCCGAAAGCGTCCGGAGGGAGTGAGACGATTTTGCTGGTCGAGGACGAGCCGATTCTGCGCGCCCTGATGCGGACGGTTCTTCAGCACTACGGCTATCGCGTTTACACGGCCAGTTCCGGCGTTGAGGCCTTGAAGGTCTGGGCCGAACACGCTTTCGAAATCGAGCTGCTCGTGACGGACATGGTCATGCCCGGCGGATTGTCGGGCCGTGAACTGGCGAAGCAACTGCAAGCGGACAAACCCGGCCTCAACGTGATCTACAGCAGCGGTTACAGCCTGGAACTGTTGAGCCCCGAGAGTGGTTTGCAGGAAGGATTCAACTTCCTGCCCAAACCCTACACTCCAGAAAAGTTGGCCACCGTAGTGCGGCAGTGCCTCGAACGCGGGCATCACTCGGCTCCGGTCGTGGCCTCCATCGGATAAAGCAAACGCCGGCCCGCAGGGAAATCAGAAAGGAAATTCATTAAAAGCCGGTCTGAAAAAGGGTGGAACGGGCTACCAGCCCGTCCCGCTGGGCAACCTGTCCAGCGGAAGGGGAGCGGGCTTCTTTGGTTGAAGTCATGCCTGTCTGGTTCGTGCCGCCCTCACCCTTCCGCCGGGCTGGTAGCCCGGCGGCCCAAGCCAGTGGCCTGTGCTACCCATGCCGAATTTTCAGACCGGCTCTAAGAAAATATTGGTGATCGACGATGAACATTCGGTGCAAACCTTCGTGGGGGGCGCATCCGAGCATTGTTCTTAACGCCGAAGACTTTGTAACGGGCGTGGCCGGTAGATGACATGAGTAGTTGGTGGGCGAGCGCCGGAGGCGCTACACCCACCAACACCATGAACGAACAAAAATTAAATAACTCCGAAGTTCGCGCGGAACAAGTCGCGAGCAAGAAACACCAAAC